>JGI24123J20310_1000047_pt1 | contig 95967 bp, 100 predicted proteins | sample SubbioCR12Aug_5A_FD_20310 | JGI IMG/M metagenome (IMG submission 20310)
GTGACGGTGGCCGACGCGCTCGACTACGAAACCGCCACCAGCCACACCATCACCGTCAAGGCCACTTCCAGCGACGGCAGCGAGACCTCGGCCGACTTCACACTGAACGTCACCGACGATGTTCAGGACAACCTAATCACTGTCACCAGCCCAACGGTGAACGAAGCTTCACCGCACACCTACTTCAGCGTCAGTGGCGCGCCTGATCAAATCGTCGTATTGACGCTCGTTGCGGGTTCCGCAGAAGCCGGCGGCATCGACTTCGGTGCAGGCGATGGTCCGAATATCACCGTATCCATCGACGGCGGGTTGAACTGGTCCGACTACCTGGGCGGGCCGGTTGTATTATCGGACACGGGCAATATGCTGGTGCGCATGCCGCTGGTGGACGATGACATTGCGGACAATAACGAAACCTTCACACTGATCGCAGCCAACACCGGCGGCACTACCAGCATGGGCACTGCCACCATCAACGACGATGGCACGGGCACGATCTTCCTGCCGGACGGTAGTTCGGATCCTGCTGGCCAAGCCAGCGATGACCGGGCGCTGACAATCACCAACCCCACTGTCAACGAGGCCTCGCCGTTTGCGGTATTTACAGTAACCGGCGCGCCCGGCCAGGACGTCAGGCTGGCACTTGCTGGCGATAGCGCAACTGAGAACGGCACCGACTTTGGTGCGCCGGGAGTTAACGATCTGCAAGTTTCCAACGACGGCGGCGTGACCTGGAACGATTACGTTCCCGGTGCTTTGGTCGCGCTCGATGGTATCGGTGGCACGCTGCTGGTGCGCACCCCGATCATTGAAGACGGTATTCAGGACAATAACGAGACCTTTATGCTTAGCGCGACTCCGTCTGGTGGTCGTGACTTTTTCGGCACCGCCACCATCAACGACGAAGGCGTGGGCGATATCTTCAATCCGAATGGTTCGCTAAACACAATCGCCGTGAAGTCGGATGACCGGCCGTTGCCGCCACCGGTGCCCGATCCCGTGCCGGAGCCGGTAATACCACCGCCTGAACCCTCTCCTCCAGCCGAACCGGCAGCGCCTGAAGTTGTTCCGCCGCTGACGTTTGATGATGGTTTGACTGACAATGCCGGCGAACTCAAATTCAACCCCAGCGAGTCGACAACTCCGCAGGAAACCAGCAGCCAGAGCGAAGAGCATGAATTGCGCCTGGACCGAAATATTCCTGATCAACCCTTGCAGCCAGGCAGCGAACTGGCGTTCACCATCCCTGCTGATACCTTTTCACATACCGATGCCCAGGCGACAGTAATTTTGAACGCAGCCATGTTGGACGGCTCACCGTTGCCATCCTGGCTGAGCTTTGATCCGAACAGAGGTCAGTTCAGCGGTTCGCCACCAGCGAATGTCAGCGGCGAAATACAGATCAAAATCGTGGCGCGTGATGATACGGGTCGCCAAGCCGAGACCATAGTGCGAATTGTTGCTGCGAGTGGCGATGCACCTCCCTCCATCTCGACGACGCCAACAACGTCTCCCGATACGCCGACCTCACCCGCAGCAATGCCCGAGACGCCACCATCCGGCCAAGGAAGCGACAACCAAGGGAGCGCCACGCAACAAGGCGAAGTACGCACTACATCCGGCTTCCCAGTGCAGGTTTCGGCAGCCAATCGAACCGGGGGTGAACATGAGTTGCTGCTGGACAAGGCGATTCCGGATCAGCAATTCCCGGCCGGCGCGTCAACCATCTTGTTTGTCGTGCCGACCGATGCTTTTGTTCACACCGACAGCCTGGCGCGCGTCGAGCTTTTTGCGCAGATGGTCGATGGCACCTCGTTGCCCGACTGGCTTGTGTTCGACAAGGAAAAAGGCGAGTTCAAAGGCGTTCCGCCAACCAACTTCCAGGGGGAGTTGCTGATCAAGGTGATTGCACGCGACGAGGCCGGGCGCCAGGCGGAAACCATCGTTCGTATCCGGGTCGGCGAGAAGGCCGAGCAGGTTTCACTCAAGGGCAAACCAACGCTGACCGCGCAATTGAAGGCTCAGGGCGTGTTTGCCTGGAAGGCCGAGCGCGACAACCTGGTACAGCAAGCGCGTGATGCGACCCATAAGGTGAAGTTGGAGCGACTAAAGGCTGAGGGGCTGAAGGCCGAAAAGGTTGCCTGATGATGCCATGGCGGTAAACCAGCAATACGCCCTGGAGGCCCAAACACTCGCCACGCTGGTGCAACTTGGCCGGCGAGCACGGGGAGCGAGTGATCAGGCTGAGTTGGGCTTCATCGCGGTCAACGAAACACACGCGCTGGCGCCTTATCGGCAGGCGGTTCTCTGGCTGAGAGCGCAAGGCGTGGCGGCCTTATCGGGCGTGGTTGCACCCGAAGCCAACGCGCCGTATGTGCATTGGCTGGGCCGGGTTTTTTCCGCCTTGCAAAAACACACGGACGCGCCCGAGCCGTATTTGATCGATGCCGATTATCTGCCACCTGAAGTCTGGAGCGAATGGGCGGAATGGCTGCCCGGATTCGGCCTTTGCCTACCGTTGCCGGCGCTCGGACGTGATTTTCGGGGAGGGGCGTTGCTGTTGGCGCGCGATGATCCTTGGAGCCAGGCGGAAATGGCGTTGCTGGGCGAATGGGCGGTTATGTGGTCGCAATCGCGTGCGCTGAAATCACCGGGTTCGTTTTGGTCGCGGATTTGGCGAGGGCTGAGCGGACAACCGCATCCAGGCTCCAACCACTCTGGCCTGACTCATTTTTTGTTAAGCAAACGACTCTGGTTTACCGCCGCGCTAGCCGGACTGCTGTTCATTCCAGTTCAACTCACCGTGCTGGCGCCGGCTGAACTGGTGCCGCTCAACCCGGCGGTGATACGGGCTCCGCTGGATGGCGTGGTGGATCGGGTTTTGGTGATGCCCAATCAAACTGTCAATGAAGATGACCCGCTGTTTGAATTCGACCGCGCCAATATCCAGAACCGCTTGCAGATTGCGTTGCGCGCCCTGGGCACGACACAAGCGGAATATCGGCAAAAGGCGCAGCAAGCGTTGTTCGACCCGGCCAGCAAATCACAATTGCTGGTGTTGCAGGGCCAGATCGCCGAGAAAAGCACCGAGGTGGCTTTTCTGCGCAAGCTCGATCAGCGCGGCATGGTGGTCGCACCTCGCGCCGGCGTGGTGCTGTTCGATGCGCCGACGGAATGGGTCGGTCGGCCGGTCGTGACGGGCGAACGGGTGATGGTGGTGGCAGATGAACATGCGGTGGAAATCGAGGCGTGGTTATCGCCGGCCGATGCCATTCCGCTCGTCGATGGCGCCAAAGTGACGCTGTATCTGAATGCCGATCCGCTCAAGCCGGTTGCCGCAAGATTGAATTACATCGGACATGAAGCCATTCAGCGGCCGGATGGAAATTACGCTTACCGCGTTCGCGCCAACCTGGATGAGGACAGCGAACGCCCGCGCGTCGGTCTGAAAGGCACTGCCAAACTGCAAGGCGAGCAAGTCAGCCTGGGCTTCTGGATCGTGCGACGGCCACTTGCCGCCAGTCGCGCCTGGCTGGGCTGGTAATCATGCCGGGCCAGACTGCCATGCTTCCCGCGCTACGTGATGAACTCACGCTCTTTCCCGGCCCGGCTGCAGGCAACGGCGCACCGACCTGGTCGTTGCAAGACCCGGCGCGCAACCTGTTTTTCCGCATCGACTGGCTGACATTCGAGATTTTGTCGCGCTGGCATCTGAATGATTCGACAGCCATCTTGAGCGCGATTGAGCAAGAAACGCCGATTCAACCCGAGCCCGAGGATATGGAAGGCGTACTTCGTTTTCTGTCCGAAAACGAACTGGTGCAGCGCAACGATGCTGCCGGTTCATCCTGGTTTCGCGAGCAAGCGCAGAAGCGCCAGTCAACGCCGGGACGCTGGCTGTTGCACCATTACCTCTTTTTCCGGCTCCCGCTATGGCGACCCGATGCCTGGCTGGCTGGCGCGGTCGGCTGGGTCGCGCCGTTCTATACCCGCACCTTTTTGGCGCTCACGCTGTTAGCGTTATTCGGCGGGTTGATCGAAGTTTCCCGTCAATGGGATGGATTTGTCTCCACGCTGGTCAACACGTTTAGCTGGCAGGGCATCGTCGGCTATTTCTTCGCGCTGATCGGGGTGAAATTCCTGCATGAACTCGGTCATGCGTTCACCGCCAAACGTTTCGGCTGCCGTGTCCCGACGATGGGCGTGGCGTTTCTGGTGCTGTTTCCGATGGCTTATACCGATGTCAACGAGGTCTGGAAACTGTCCGACCGGCGCCGGCGCCTGGCCGTCGGTTCCGCCGGCATCCTGACCGAATTGACGCTGGCCGCTTGGGCGACATTGGCCTGGGCTTTGCTGCCGGATGGTTTTCTGCGCGGCGCGGCGTTTCTGCTCGCCACGACCACCTGGGTTTCGACCTTGATCATCAACGCCTCGCCTTTCCTGCGCTTTGACGGCTACTTTTTATTGATGGACTGGCTCGATCTGCCCAACCTGCATCAGCGCGCTTTCAACCTCGGCCGCTGGCGTTTGCGCAAGATGCTGTTCGGCTTGAAGGAAACCGTCCCGGAATACTTTTCCGAACGCCGCCGGCGCGGTCTGATTCTGTTCGCCTATCTCACCTGGCTTTACCGGCTGGTCATTTTTCTCGGTATCGCGGTTCTGGTTTACACCTACTTTCCCAAGCCCTTGGGGCCATTTCTGGCAGCGGTTGAAATCGCCTGGTTCATTCTTTTGCCGATCTGGAGTGAAGTGAAAAACTGGCAAAAACGCTTGCCGGCCATAGTCCGCTCGCCGCGCGCCTGGATCAGTCTGAGCTTGCTCGGACTGGTATTGAGCGCAGCATTACTGCCTTGGGATCAACGCGTCAGCTCACAAGGTCTGCTGCGTCCGGCGGAACATTTTCCCGTCACCGCACCGGGCAGCGCACGTATCAAGGCGTTGCCGGTGGCGAATGGCCAGTGGGTCGAGAAAGGGCAAACATTGATCGAACTGGAAGCGCCAGATCTTGGCTATCAGCAACAAGTCGCATCCAGCCGCGCAGCCAGTCTGCAATGGCAAGCCCATGCCGCCGGCGTCGACCCGAAGCTGCGTGAACAACAACAGGTGATTGAAGCTGCGCGCGGCAAGGTCGGCGCCGAGTTGGCCGGCATCCGCGATGAACAGGGGCGTTTCTCGCCGCCGGCACCGTTCGCCGGCCGTCTGTATTTGAGTCATCCCGATCTGCGGCCAGGCATCTGGGTCGGCAAGAATGAAAAACTGGCGGTGCTGGCCGACACTTCGCGCTGGCTGGTGGAAACGTATTTGGCGGAAGCGCAGTTGACGCGCATTAAAGTCGGTGACAGCGGCCACTTTTATTCCGACACACCCAACGTGGCGCAACTGCAGATGCGCGTCGAACGCATCGACCGCGATGCCACTCGCATCCTGCCTGAAGGTATTCTTGCTTCAACCCGAGGCGGCGCTATGCTTGTGCGAGAAACCCACGATAGCCTGGTACCGGAATCCGCCTTGTATCGCGTCACCCTGTCTTTGGATGCGCCCTACGCACCGTCCACCGCGCAAATCCTGCGCGGCCGGGTCGTGCTTTTTGGTACGCCGGTTGGGTTGCTGGATGAATTCGCCCGCGCTGCAGCCGCTTTGTTCGTGAAAGAAGCGAGTTTCTGAAATCCGTTACGAAGTCGCTTGGATCAACCGCAGTCGCGTCCACCAAACTCCATTGCGACTGAGGCCGCCAACCAGCAGGCCGTCAGGCTGGCGTGACTTGCTTCACACGCAGCAGCCGCTGCTGCGAGACTGAGACGATGTCTCAAGCGCGCTTGCGTTTGAGCTGTCACTGAGAAAGGAACAACGGGATCAAAACATATTCACTCCTTGACCTTCTCCGTTTCGCTTGCCGCTTTGTGGCTTTCCGGTTCCGGACCATGGGATCCGGAGATGCGGTCCATCAGCGCGAACATCACGCCGGAAAAGACCAGCGTCAGATGAATGATCACCACCCACATCAGGTCATGTTCGGTGTGTTTGCCGACATTGACGAAGTACTTCAACAGTTCGATACCGGAAATCGCCACGATCGAGCCGATCAGCTTCAGTTTGAGGTCGGAGAAGCTGACATGTCCCATCCAGTCCGGACGGTCTTCATGTTCGTGGGTATCGATCTTGGAAATGAAGTTTTCGTAGCCGGCGAAGATGATGATCAACAACAGATTGGCGACCAGCGTGATGTCGACCAGCGTCAGTATCGCGATCATCGCCTCGCCGCTGTTTCCCTCGAAAACAATGGGCAAGGCGTCGATGAAGGCCTTGACGAATTTCAGCAGCAGCAAGCCGATTGCCGCGATCAGTCCCAGGTAGAACGGCGCCAGCAACCAGCGGCTATTGAAAATGAACAGTTCAAGTTTGTGTTCGGCTCGCTTCATGGTTATCCCGAATGTTGATGGTGACGGGGACGGATATTAACCTTGAAGCGGCCGTTCAATGCGGCCAGTGCACCCTGAAATGCAAAGCGAAACGTGTCTGGCTGGTAGATCAACGATCCTTGAATCCCTCGACTTCGATAGCCAGTTTGACTTCGTCTCCGATCAGCGTCGGAGCGCCGTAGTTCATGCCGAAATCAGTTCGCTTGATGACGGTATGCACATCGGCGCCGCACATCGGCCGTCGGGTCAGAAATTGCAGCGTGCAGGCGTAGTCGCGAATCTCCAGCGTCACCGGTTTGGTGACGCCGAGCAAAGTCAGATTGCCGACAGCGGAAACCGGTTTGCCATCCTTGAATTCAACCTGGTTGGATTGAAAAATGATTTCCGGAAACTGCGAAGTACGAAAGAAATTGCCACCAAGCAATTTCTTGTTCAACCCGTCATGACCGGTATCGCCCGAAGTCGCATCTACCCGCACATCGATCGCGCCCTGCTGGTTTTCCGCGTCGAACATGGCGCGGCCCTTGCTGCGGTTGAATTTGCCACGCATCACCGAGATGCCCTGATGGCCGATTTCGAAACTCGGAAACGTGTGTTCCGGATCAAGCGTGAAGGTCTCGGGCGCGGCGGCGGCGGTAAGCGAAACGCACATCAGCACAGCCGCCAACGGGGTCATGTTCATCATTTTCATCGGTGATTCCTCAAGGTTTCAACAGCAATTTGAAACGGGCTTCCAGGTCATCGGCGACCACCGAGGGGTCGGCCCACTCGCCGCCGCCGATGTCGAAATGCGAACGCTTCAGGGTTGCGCGGCCGGATACCAGCCAGCCGCCGCCGCGCTGCGGCGTCAACACCACCGGCACACTGAGCGGCCGCGTGCGCCCCTTCAGGGTCAGATCGCCATTCACCGTGTAGCTGCCGGCATTGTTGCGCGTGATGGTTTTCGAGACGAAACGCGCTTTAGGGTGGCGCGCGGTATCGAACCAGGCCGGACGCCTGGCTTCGCCGTCGCCTTCCTCGGAACCGGTATCGATGCTGCCGATATCGAGTTCGACCTGAAATGTGCCCTGCTCCGGCTTGGCCGCATCAAAAAAGGCCTTCACGTTGAAACGGCTGAACCCGCCTTCAACCGGAACATTCATCTGTTTGATGATGAAACTGATCTGGCTGTTGCGGTAATCGACTTTCCAGTCCTGCGCCGACACCGTGGTTGACACGGTGGTTGACAGCAGGGCAACGAAAAAGCCCAGGGTTGCGAAATATCTCATGTCGTTTCCTTGTTATTGCTTGTTGCGGAGCCCGGGAACCATCCGCGCCAGCACGCCATCGCGCCGGATATGGTGGTGATACAACGCGGCTACCGCATGCAGAACCACCAGCCCAATCAGCAGATTCACCGAGCCCTCATGAAGTTCCTTGAAAAGCTCCGACAGCGCCTTGTCTTTTCCTACCAGATCCGGCAACGGCAATACGCCCAGCCAGACCACCGGGAAACCCGCCGCTGAACTGTGCAACCAACCAAACATCGGCACTGCGAACAGTAACAGGTAGATTGCGCCATGCACTGCCGCAGAAGCTTTGACCTCCAGTGCGGTCAGGCCGGCACGGTGATCAAGCGGATCGAAAAAACGCATCAACAGCCGCAACGGCAACAGGAACAGCACCGTGATGCCGACCCATTTATGCCAGGAATAGAGTTTGAGTTTCTGCGGCGACAGCGACATGTCCTGCAGGATGGTCATGATGATGTAGGCGGCGACGATCAGCAGCAGGGTCAGCCAGTGCAGGCTGATGGTCGGCCAGCGATAACGTTGGGGCATGTGCTCTCCGGGCCAGGTTCAAAGCCAGCGCTTCACCTGGCTGCAATAGGTTTGATACTCGTCGCCGAATTTGGCCAGCAAATGCGCTTCTTCATGCCGGATGACGCCATAGCGCATCACCAGCCAGACCAGCGGCGCCAGCAACAGCGGCCAGGCGCTGCCGAGCAGCAGGGTGACGCCGATGTAAATGAACCAATCCGAAACATAAATCGGATTGCGCGAATGCGCGAACGGTCCGCTGGTGACCAGATTCGACGCCGCCTTGTACGGATTGACCGTGGTGCGCTGACGCCATATTGCCGACAACGCCCAGACGAAACCGGCCAGACCGATGGCGATCAGACCCCAGCCGAGATAATTCGTCAACGGCGGCGCACCGATTGCCAGCGCATACCGCTGCTCCAGCCACCAGGCGCCAACCAGCGCGACGGCGTAAACCAGCGGCGGCGGCGCCAGCGTGGCGGGACGAAGCAGCGGGTCGCGCATGATTCAGCGCGGCGATGGCGCGGAAATCGCGCGCAGGAATTCGTTGCGCCATTGCGCATCTCGCTGGAAACAGCCGGAGAAGGCTTGCGTGACAACCCGTTCGTCGCCCCGCCTGTCCTCGCCCAACAGCAGGCAAAGCTGTTCCGCCTCGATGACGCAGGCCGCACCCTGGGCCTTGCCGTGCGTCAGCAGTGCTTCGACGATATCGCGCGTCATCCACTCCTGATAGGTGAAGCGATGGCCGATGGCATCGACCAGCCGCGCGATGCGGCCGAAGCCATGCAATCGGCCGCCAGGCACATAGGCGACATGCGCGACGCCGCGAAACGGCACCAGATGATGCGGACAGACACCATGCACGGCGATGCCGCGCACCACGACCATGTCCTCGCGCGGATCGGCGAAGCCTTCGCCCAGCGCTTCGGCCGGATCGATCTCGTAACCGCCGAGCAGGCGTTTTTCCCACAAGTCGCGCACCCGGCGCGCGGTCTTGCCGGTATGCACAGAATCGGCTGCGACGCCGCAGGCGCGCAGCAAATCGGTCACCGCCTGCTCGAACGCCAGCGGATCGAAGCGGCCGATCCGCGGGATACCCAGCGCCCCCGGTTGGAGGGCATGGCAATCATCGTGATCGCAGCAATCGCTCATTTCATTCCTTGTTCAAGTTCGGCAAGCTGACGATCATGCCGTCTTGCCAACAACAGTTGCGAGCATAACGCGCCGCAGAGCGCCAGGAACATATCCCATTGGGTATCCCATACATCACCCTGGGTGGCAAGAAACGCCACAGCTTCATCGCCGGAGCCGACGGCGACCCACCACTCGATCATTTCGTAGAACGCGGAAAAGGCAAGGCAGAAACAGGTGGTCAGAAAAAACAGCCATTTGCCCGGCGTTAGCGGCGAGCGGCGCAACAGGATCTCGCGCGCGACGATGGCCCGAATGAAGCCCTGGGCAATATGGCCCAGGCGGTCGTAGTGATTGCGCGAAAGCTCATATGTGTCGCGCAGCCAGTTGAACAGCGGCATTTCCGCGTAGGTATAGTGGCCGCCTATCATCAGAATCACGCCATGCAGGGTCAGCAACCCATATGCCAGCGACGTCAGCGGGAAGCGCCGGCCGGTCAACAGCAACAGCGGCACACCGATCAGCACCGGCAGGACTTCGAGAAACCAGGTGAAACCGTCTTTCGGCTGGTAGCCGGACCAGATCAGCAGCAGCAGAGTCGGCGCCAGCCAGAGGCGCGGGTCAATCCTTGTCAGGGTCTGATTCGTGGTCATGCTGCTTCGACTCCACATCCGAGGCGACGTTCTGCTCGGCGTCCTTGAGTGTGTTCGACCATCGTTTGTACCCGCCAGGGGCACGCCGAATTCGCAAGGCGGCAGAGCCGCCAACGACTTCGCTGTCCGGCACGACACGCATCCCGAACGTCGGCGTGCGTACCGCCTTGGCTACCGGGCTGCGAGGATGACGCGGCGCGCCGGAACCGCGTTTGCCCATTCACGACGCCATGCACAACCGCAACGCCACCCGCCAGTCCGGCAGGCGCACACCGAACACGCGTTCCAGCTTGTCGTTGTTCAGGCGTGAATTGAGCGGCCGTTTGGCCGGCGTCGGGTAATCGCTGCTCGGGATGGGCAGCAGGCGAGCGGGTGTTTCCGGCGCATCCTGTTCAAGAATTGCCTGCGCAAAACCATGCCAACTGGTCTCGCCGGCATGAGTCAAGTGATACACGCCCCATGGCGCAGGCTTGTCGGCGCCAACCAACGGCGAACCGACCTGTGCCAGAACCTGTGCCGTCGCATCGGCAATGCCACGGCACCAGGTCGGCGCACCGATCTGGTCGGCGACGATCTTCAGTTCCGGACGCTCGCGCATCAAACGCCGCATGGTCAGCAGGAAGTTGGCGCCGCGCCCGCCATAGACCCACGAGGTGCGGAAAATCAGATGCCGCCGGCAATTGGCCTGAATCGCCTGTTCGCCGGCCAGCTTGCTGGCGCCATAGACATTCAGCGGGCCCGTGGCATCGGTTTCGATGCGGGCCTGCTCGCCGCTGCCGTCGAACACGTAATCGGTGGAGTAATGCACCAGCAGCGCGCCGAGCTTCTCCGCTTCCTCCGCCAGCACGCCGGGCGCGGTGGCGTTCAGCGCATAGGCGCGATCACTTTCGCTTTCGGCCTTGTCAACGGCGGTATGCGCCGCCGGATTGACGATGATGCGCGGCCGAATGTCGGCCACCGCGCGGCGGATGGCGGCAACATCGGTCAGATCCAGTTGGCTGGAATCCAGCGCCACCACTTCGCCCAATGCAGAGAGGCTGCGCGCCAGTTCCCATCCAACCTGACCACGACTGCCGGTCAGCAGAATGCGGGAATGGGCGGTCATGCGAACACCTCGGCATCTTTCATCATCGGTTGCGCCTGATCCTTCGCCGAAAGCTGCGGCGCGATGCCCTGCAGTGCGTCCAGCGGCCACTGAATGCCGATTTCGGGATCATCCCAGCGCACGCCCCGGTCCCACTCCGGCGCGTAGTAGTTGGTCGTCTTGTAAAGGAAGTCAGCACTTTCCGACAGCACCAGAAACCCATGGCCGAAACCCGGCGGCACCCACAGCATGCGCTGATTCTCGGCGGAGAGTTCGTAGCCGACCCATTGCCCGAAATGTGGCGAAGACTTGCGCAGATCGACGGCAATGTCGAACACGCTGCCGGCTACCACGCGCACCAATTTGCCCTGTGGCTGCTTGATCTGATAGTGAATGCCGCGCAACACGCCGCGCGCGGAACGGGAATGGTTGTCCTGCACAAAGTTCAGATCCAGCCCGCGTTCGGCAAAGGTCTGCTTGTTCCAGCTTTCCAGAAAGAAGCCGCGCGCGTCGCCGAATACTTTGGGCTCCAGCAGCAGGACTTCCGGGAGTTTCGTTTCAATCACGTTCATACAATTCCTTTCTGGTTTTCCATGCACCCTGAACCTTGCCCCTTGAACCAAAGCCCGAGTAGGGCGGAAAAGCCGACAGGCGCCTTCCGCCGTCTGCTCCCCGGTTGAACTCGCGCATCGCGCATCTGAGTGCTGACAGTCACGCAGCGCGTTCTTTTAGCGTGCTTACGGCGAAAGGCACCGGCAAGAAGACGCCGGCTTTTCCACCCTACAGGTTTAAAACACCTTCTCGCTCAGCATCCCCAGCAAATACCGACCATACGCATTCTTCTTCAGCGGCTCCGCCAACCGGGCCACCTGCTCGGCGTCGATATAGCCCTGACGGAAGGCAATTTCTTCCGGACAGGCAATCTTCAAACCCTGCCGGTTTTCGATGGTCTGGATGAACAGACTGGCTTCCAGCAGCGACTCATGCGTACCGGTATCCAGCCAGGCGTGACCACGTCCCATGATCGACACATTCAGCTCATCCCAGGCCAGATACTGCTTGTTGACGTCGGTAATCTCCAGTTCGCCGCGCGCCGAAGGTTTCATGTTCCTGGCCACTTCCACCACCCGGTTGTCATAGAAATACAACCCGGTCACCGCGTAATTGGATTTCGGTTGTTTGGGTTTCTCTTCCAGGCTGATGGCGCGGCCAGCCGGGTCGAATTCCACCACGCCATAACGCTCCGGATCATGCACACGATACGCAAACACCGTAGCGCCCGTATCTCCAGCGCTGGCCTTGCGCAAATCCAAAGCCAGTTCATGGCCGTAGAAAATGTTGTCGCCCAACACCAGCGCCGAAGGCGCATTGCCGACGAAATCCGCGCCGATGATGAAAGCCTGCGCCAAACCATCCGGACTGGGCTGCACCGCGTATTGCAGGTTGATGCCCCATTGACTGCCATCGCCCAGCAATTGCTCGAAGCGCGGCGTGTCCTGCGGCGTCGAAATGATCAGGATGTCGCGTATCCCGGCCAGCATCAACGTGGTCAGCGGGTGATAGATCATCGGCTTGTCGTAGATCGGCAGCAGTTGCTTGGACACCGCCAGCGTTGCCGGATACAGCCGCGTGCCGGAACCGCCGGCAAGGATGATGCCTTTGCGGTGAGCGCTTATCATGCATTCCTCGCGGTGTAGTTGGTATCCAGCCACTTGCGGTATTCACCGCTCGCCACGTTCTCCACCCAGCCCATGTTGTCCAGATACCATTGCACGGTCTTGCGGATGCCGGTGTCGAAGGTCTCGGCGGGCTTCCAGCCCAGCTCGCGGTGGATCCTGGTTGCGTCAATGGCGTAGCGGCGATCGTGGCCGGGGCGGTCCTTGACGTAGGTGATCAGCCGCGTGGCCGGGCCTTCCGGGGTGGGCTGGAACTCATCGAGCAAGCCGCAGACGCGGTGCACGATGTCCAGATTCGGCATCTCGTTCCAGCCGCCGATGTTGTAGGTCTCGCCGACTCGGCCGTTTTCCAGCACGACACGGATTGCGGCACAGTGGTCGGAGACGTACAGCCAGTCGCGCACATTCATGCCGTCGCCATAGATCGGCAATGGTTTGCCACGCGTGGCGTTGAGGATCATCAACGGAATCAGTTTTTCCGGGAACTGGTAGGGGCCGTAGTTGTTCGAGCAGTTGGTGGTCAGCACCGGCAGGCCGTAAGTGTGGTGATAGGCGCGCACCAGATGGTCGGAACTGGCTTTGCTGGCCGAATACGGGCTGTTCGGGGCGAACGGTGTTTCCTCGGTGAACGGCGCGTCGTCCTTGCCCAGCGAGCCATAGACCTCGTCGGTGGAAACGTGCAGGAAACGGAACCCGGCCTTGTCGGCATCGCCCAGGTTGTTCCAGTAGCCGCGCACTTCTTCCAGTAGATGGAAGGTGCCGACGATGTTGGTCTGGATGAAGTCTTCCGGGCCGTGGATGGAGCGGTCGACATGCGACTCGGCGGCGAAATTGACGATGGCGCGTGGCTGGTGCTCGGCAAGCAGTTTGCCGACCAGTTCACGGTCGCCGATGTCACCCTGGACAAAGATATGGCGACTGTCACCCTGCAGGCTGGCAAGGTTCTCCAGATTGCCGGCGTAAGTGAGTTTGTCGAGATTGATGACGGGTTCGCTGTGTTGCGCCAACCAGTCGATGACGAAATTTGCGCCGATGAAGCCGGCGCCGCCAGTAACCAGAATCATGCTGTTCCCTTGTTTCGTAGAAGTTTAGTCGCCATAGCCATTCGGGTTCATCGACTGCCAGCGCCAGGTGTCCTCGCACATTTCCACCAGATCATGCGTCGCCCGCCAGCCCAGCTCTTTGGCCGCCAGAGACGGATCGGCATAACACTGGGCGATGTCGCCGACACGGCGTGGCGCAATCTTGTACGGCACCGGACGCTCGCTGGCGATCTCGAAGGCGCGCGCCATATCGATGACACTGTAGCCCTGCCCGGTACCCAGATTCCAGATGCGCACGCCGGGCGCTTCGGCCAGTTTTTCCACCGCCTTGACATGGCCCAGCACCAGATCAACGACATGGATATAGTCGCGCACGCCGGTGCCATCGGGGGTCGGGTAATCGTCGCCCCAGACATTCAGATATTCGCGCCGGCCCACCGCCACCTGAGAAATATAGGGCATCAGATTGTTCGGGATGCCGCGCGGGTCTTCACCAATGCGGCCGCTCTTGTGCGCGCCGACCGGATTGAAATAACGCAGCAGCGCGATATGCCAGGACGGGTCGGAGACGGCCACGTCCTGCAGGATCTTTTCGATGAACAGCTTGCTGGTGCCGTAAGGGTTGGTGGTGCCGCCGACCGGGAAATCCTCGCGGATCGGCACGCTGGCCGGGTCACCGTAAACCGTGGCGGAGGAACTGAACACGATGGTCTTCACGCCTGTCGCCTGCATGGCTTCGAACAGCGTCACGCTGCCGGCGATGTTGTTGTCGTAGTACATCAGCGGCTTTTCCACCGACTCGCCGACCGCCTTCAGGCCGGCGAAATGAATCACCGCGTCGATGTCGTGATCGCGAAACAACTTGTCGAGCACGACACGGTCGCGGATGTCGCCCTCAATGAACGGAAAATCCTGGCCGGTCAGTTCGCGCACCCGTTTCATCGATTCGGGACTGCTGTTGCACAGATTGTCGAGCACGACGATATCGTAGCCGGCGTTGAGAAATTCGATGCAGGCATGCGAGCCAATGTAGCCGGCGCCGCCGGTGATCAGTATGGTTTTCATAGAAACTCCGTTTGTTTATTCGCGAGTGGCGAGTAGCGAATCGCTACTCGCCACTCGCCACTCTGCATTGCCCCTTGCCCCTTGCCCCTCAATCAAACACCACTGTCTTGTTGCCATAAACCAGGATTCGATTGTCGATGTGCCAGCGCACCGCACGCGACAACACCACCTTTTCCAGATCGGCGCCCTTCTGCACCAGATTGTCCAGTTCGTCGCGATGCGAGATGCGAGTCACGTCCTGTTCGATGATCGGGCCATCATCCAGCACTTCCGTGACGTAATGACTGGTGGCTCCGATCAGTTTGACGCCGCGCTCGTAAGCGCGCTGATACGGCTTGGCGCCGTGGAACGCGGGCAGGAAGGAATGGTGGATGTTGATGATGCGATTCGGATAATGACTGATGAAGTCGGGTGAAAGCACCTGCATGTAACGCGCCAGCACCACGAAGTCGACGTGGTGCGCTTCCAGCAATGCGCGCTGCTGCGCCTCGGCATCAGGCTTGTTTTCCTTGCTCACCGCGACCTGGCAGAACGGAATCCTGTACGCCTCGGCCAGCCAGTGCGTGTCCGGATGATTGCTGATGATCAGCGGAATGTCGCAATACAGTTCGCCGGCATGATGGCGATACAGCAGATCGGCCAGGCAATGGTCGTATTTCGAAACGAAGATCGCCATGCGCGGCTTGACGCTCGACAGAGACAAGGACCAGCGTAATGCATGCGTCTCGGCGATCGGCGCAAATGCTTCGTCGAACTTGTGCAGACCCAGTTCGAATCCGTCCAGCGCCCATTCCACCCGCATCAGAAACAAACCGGCGGTGCTGTCCTGATGCTGGTCCGCATGCAGGATGTTGGCGTTGTGTTGCAGAAGGAAATTGGCAATCGCGGCAACCAGCCCCTTCTTGTCCGGACAGGCGATGAGCAGAACAGCGGAATTACGCATGACGATTGGCGCAGTGCAAAAAAGGGGGCAATGATACCGCGCCTGACTAATGCCAATGTAGGCTGGAAAGGCGATAGCACCTTGCACCGAATGAGCACCTTGCGACACATGAACCGCCCTCCTTCCAGCGAAAAACGTCGCGCTATTCCTCTCTGCTGTTATCCACAGGTTGTGGATAACTCACTCCGAAAGGGTCCCGTCCGGCACTGACGTTGAAGCAGTCCAGAAACGCGGCCTGTAGACAACCCTGTGGATAGGCTGTGCATAAAAAAGCAGTTGACGACACAGCCCCCAACACTAGAATTAGCGCCACGCTTCAGGGTTAAACACTATATTTAGTGTTTTCTAATAAACGAAGCCCCCGCCACGGAATGCCGCATCGATAGCGGCATCAGACATGAAGGAGACGCACCCATGCAGCTTTCCACCGATTTCCAGACCCCCGCCAACACCATTGTGATCACCGATGTGCTGGTGCCGGCTGCGCCTGCCGCCGCCTATCCCGACCACAAGATCATCCGCCGCAACGGCGCCGTGGTCGCCTTCGAGCCGAACAAGATTGCCATTGCGCTGACCAAGGCGTTCATCGCCGTCAACGGCGGACAGGCTGCCGCCAGCGCGCGCATCCGCGACGTGGTGGAAAATCTCACCGGCAATGTCGTCACCGCATTGATTCGCCGTCAGCCCAACGGCGGCACCTTCCATATCGAAGACATCCAGGATCAGGTCGAACTGGCGCTGATGCGTTCCGGCGAACATGAAGTCGCCCGCGCCTATGTGCTGTATCGCGAGAAACGCAACGACGAACGCGCCAAGCAGAAACATCAGCAGGTCGCTGACCACGCCATGTATTGCCTGGAGAATGGCGAGCGCCGCCTGCTTGATCTGGGCCACCTGACCGAAGTCATCACTGCCGCCTGCGAAGGTCTGAAGGAAACCCACCCGCAAGCCATCCTGCAAGCCACGCTGCGCGACATCTACGACGGCGTACCGATGGACGAAGTCCGCCGTTCGCTGATCCTGTCGGCGCGCTCGCTGATCGAGAAGGATCCTGAATACAACTACGTCACCTCGCGCCTGCTGATGCACTCGATCCGCCGCGAAGTGCTCGGCGAGGAAGTCGGCCAGCATGAGATGAACTCCCGCTACGCTGACTATTTCCAGAACTACATCAACCAGGGCATTGAAGCCGAACTACTCGACGAGCGCCTGCGCCAGTTCGACCTGCCGCGCCTGGCCGCCGCGCTCGACGCCGACCGCGACCTGCAATTCCAGTACCTCGGCCTGCAAACCCTGTACGACCGCTATTTCCTGCACATCGACGAGCGCCGCATTGAACTGCCGCAAGCCTTCTTCATGCGCGTGGCGATGGGCCTGAGCCTGAACGAAATCGACCGCGAGGCGCGCGCGCTGGAGTTCTATCAGGTGCTGTCGACCTTCGACTACATGAGCAGCACGCCGACGCTGTTCAACGCCGGCACCCGCCATTCGCAACTCTCAAGCTGCTACCTGACCACCATTCCCGACGACCTCGACGGCATCTACCAGGGCATCAAGGAAAACGCGCTGCTGCAAAAATACGCCGGCGGCATCGGCAACGACTGGACACGCGTGCGTTCGCTCGGCGCCTACATCAAGGGCACCAACGGCAAATCGCAGGGCGTGGTGCCGTTCCTGAAGGTCGCCAACGACACCGCCGTGGCGGTCAACCAGGGCGGCAAGCGCAAGGGTGCGGTGTGCGCCTTCCTGGAAACCTGGCACATGGACATCGAGGAATTCCTCGAACTGCGCAAGAACACCGGCGATGACCGCCGCCGCACGCACGACATGAACACCTCCAACTGGGTGCCGGACCTGTTCATGAAGCGCGTGATGGAGAACGCCGAATGGACCCTGTTCAGCCCGTCCGACGTGCCCGATCTGCATGACCTGTTCGGACAGGCGTTCGAAACCGCCTACACGCGCTACGAAGAAAAAGCCGCGCGCGGCGAAATCAAGGTATTCAAGAAAGTCGCCGCCATCGGCCTGTGGCGCAAGATGATTTCCATGCTGTTCGAAACCGGTCATCCCTGGATCACCTTCAAGGATGCCTGCAACGTGCGCTACACCAACCAGCACGTCGGCATCGTGCACAGTTCGAACCTGTGTACCGAAATCACCCTGCACACCAACGACAACGAAATCGCCGTATGTAACCTGGGCTCGGTCAATCTGGCCAATCACATCACCACCGGCGCGCTCGACCACGCCAAGCTGAAGCAAACTATCCGCATCGCCATGCGCATGCTGGATAACGTCATCGACATCAACTTCTACAACGTCGGCAAGGCGCGCAATTCCAACCTGAAGCACCGCCCGGTCGGTCTCGGCACCATGGCCTTCCAGGACGCGCTGCACCTGATGCGCATCCCCTACGCCAGCGTCGAAGCCGTCGAATTCGCCGACCGCGCGCAGGAAGCCGTCGCTTACTACGCCTATTCAGCTTCCGCCGATCTGGCCGAAGAGCGCGGCCGCTATTCCAGCTTCAACGGCTCGCTGTGGAGCCAGGGCATCCTGCCGCAGGATTCGCTGAAACTGCTGGCCACCGAGCGCGGCGGTTATCTGGAAGCCGACTTCTCCGAAACGCTGGACTGGAACGCGCTACGCCAGCGCATCATGACGGTCGGCATGCGCAATTCCAACTGCCTCGCCATCGCCCCCACCGCCACCATCGCCAACATCGTCGGCGTCTCCGCTTCAATCGAGCCGACCTATCAGAACCTGTTCGTAAAATCGAATTTGTCCGGCGAATTCACCGTGGTCAACCAGTACCTGGTGCGCGACCTGAAGGCGCTCAACCTGTGGGATGAAGTCATGGTCGGCGACATCAAATACTTCGACGGCAGCCTGGCCAAGATCGACCGCATCCCGGCCGACCTGCGCCAGCTCTATGCCACCGCCTTCGAAGTCGACCCGGTCTGGCTGATCGAAGCCGGCGCCCGCCGCCAGAAATGGATCGACCAGGCACAAAGCCTCAACCTCTACTTCCACGGCGCATCCGGCAAGAAACTGGACGAAACCTACAAACTGGCCTGGATACGCGGCCTGAAAACCACCTACTACCTGCGCTCGATGGGAGCGACCGCCGCCGAGAAATCGACCGGCAAGGGCGGCGAACTCAACGCGGTATCGAGTGGCGCGACCGGCTCGGGCGGCTACGTCGCCTCGCCCAACCTGCCGGAACCGGAAATCGTCGGCAAAGCCTGCACCATGCGGCCGGGCGATGCGGGGTTCGAGGAATGTGAAGCGTGTCAGTAAAGTGTGAAGAACATATCCGTCACCCCGGCGAAGGCCGGGGTCCAGGTTATGCAACCCACTGGATTCCGGCATTCGCCGGAATGACGGTATAGGATTCAATCAGCGTTTCACAAGACGCCGATCCGGAGGACACCCACTGATGACGCTACGCGACCCCAACCGCAAACCCACCCATCCCGGTGAACTCCTGCGCGAAGACATCCTGCCCGCCCTCGGCCTGACGCAGACCGAACTGGCACAACGCCTCGCCGTCAGCCGCCTAACGGTTTCAGAACTGATCCACGAAAAACGCGCCCTCTCAGCTGACCTCGCCATACGCATCGCCAAACTCACCGGCACCACCCCGGAAAGCTGGCTGCGCATGCAGGAAGCTTTGGACCTTTGGCAATTGGCCCGCGAAAAAGGCGATAGCTACGCGCTGATTGAATGTATTGCGGCATGACAATGCGCATCGTCGGCAACCACCAATGGCAAGAATTCGCTGCCAGCCCGCAAGAAGCGCTGGAACGTGGTGCTCGCCTGGATGCCATGACCCGGCTACCCGGCGTGCCGGACTTCCAGCCGCGCGGCATTTTTCGCGGCACCCAAGCCTTCTTCGATGCCATGGATGCGGAGAAGGAACGCAAGCGTCAGGCCTGGTTTCAAGAACATGCAATTCAACGGATTGATGATGTTGCGGAGGAGAACTGATTGATGAATATCGTGCTCTGTCCCCGCCCCCATTTCATTCCATTGATGGAATATTTTTTCGGGGCTATATTCACGCCGTGACTTGGGAAATCGAGTACACCGATGAATTTTGAGGCTGGTGGAACAGCCTGTCAGAAGACGAGCAGGAAGCCTTGGCCGCCTCAGTGCGCCTGCTCGAAGAGAGAGGCCCAGCCTTGGGTTTCCCGCATAGCAGTGGCATCAATGGGTCGAGACACAGTCATATGCGGGAACTTCGCACGCAACACGGGGGCAAGCCGTTACGAACCTTGTACGCATTCGACCCTCTGCGATCAGCCATCTTGCTGATCGGTGGAGACAAGACAGGAAATAACCGCTGGTATGAGACGCACGTTCCTATCGCCGATCATCTCTACGACGAACACCTGGAGCAACTTCGAAAGGAAGGGCTGATCGATGGCTAAGAAATTTTCAGAATTACGCACGCGGATGTCGCCCGAAGCACAAGCTCGCGTCGAGGCCAAAGCACAAGCCATGCTGGCCGAAATGCCCCTTAACGAACTACGCCAAGCGCGCGGACTGTCACAGAAGATGCTGGCGGAGGTTCTGCATGTCCAGCAGCCATCCATCGCCAAACTGGAGAAGCGCACGGATATGTACCTTTCAACCCTGCGCAGCCACATCGAAGCCATGGGCGGCGAATTGGAAGTGGTCGCACGCTTTCCCGATGGCGCGGTGAAGATCAGTAATTTTTCTGATCTGGAAAGAAAGGCCACGGTATGAGCGACGGAAAGGCAATTTGTAATTCGAGCCTGGCCCCTTTCACTCCCAATTCGGCATCAACGTGAACAGGGTCACAGCGATGAGTGACCGTCCCATGCGCATCGTCGGCTACCGCCAATTGCAAAGAAATAATATGAGCCTGGCCCCATTAATTCGCGCATTAGCACTCGTAGTTTTCCTTACTAGTTGTGCAACAACAAAAAACTACGAAAACATTTTAGCCACATGGATCGGGCTTAATGGTGATGATCTTGTCGCCTCATGGGGCCCTCCTCAAAATAACTACACGCGGTCAGATGGAGGGAAGGTGCTTGAATATACGAAACAAAGCTCTTTTCAACTTGGTGGATACACCTATTCAACGCCAGTGACCACTCATCACTCTGGAACAGTGAACACTTATAATGGCGGAATGTACGGCTACAGCGGCACATCGACAACCTTTGAGGAGCGCAAAACTCCAATTCAAACTTTTAATACAAGTTGCGTCACTCGCTTCACTGTAGATGCGAACGACATAATTCGCAGTTGGGCATGGGAAGGAAATGCCTGTAAAGCAACGGCTCCAACGTTTGTTAAGAAGATTCAGGCAAAGGAAATTTCTACATCCAACCGTATTAATAAAGGATTATCTCAAGAAGAAGTTATAAATATAAACGGTCGACCACTATCAATTCAAAACCAAGGTCGGGGCTATATTATTTGGTATTACTCTCGAGATACAGACAATGGGCCTTATGTTCGGTTTTTGAATGGTGAAGTGTTTACATGGAAATAATTCAAGATCAACTAAACCCACGATGAAGCGGGACCCTCGGTGGACCGGCTTCGGCAGGAAACGAATCAACAGAAGAAATTGTTGAGCCGTTATGAAGGAGGTATCCCTATGACCAAGCATAGATATCATGCCTTAGAGTTACAACGGATGGACTGGAGCGCATTGAGTCTGAAGGAATTCAAAAGGGCAAGGAATTAAAGCTGCCGGGGTCGGATTAATTAATTACCCCCTTATAGTGAGGTTTATCCAAATTGATTGACAAACAGTTAAAGGATATAAATCAAAGGGGTCAGGGTCGAATTAAATTAGTCAGATTGAAAGCAGTGCAGAACTTTTGAGATATTTTATGGAATAAACGACGATGCCAACCATCAGCATGTTTTACGGCATTCTTGTCTTGATGTTTTTTCGAGACAACCGACGCCACAATCTTCCGCATATCCATGTCCGCTACCAAGGTGAGGAAGCAGTTTTTAGTATTGATGATGGTTCGGTAATTGATGGGATCTTGCCGCGAAAGCAGATCAGAATGGTGCAGGCATGGATCGAGATTCATAAGGAAGAGTTGCTTGTAAACTGGGAGTTGGCAGTCAATGGTGAAGAACCATTCAGAATCGCACCGTTACAGTGAGGCCACCTATGTTAATTGATGTCATTTCAGTCAGCCCCCGACCCGAGTTTCAACTTGATCTTGAATTCAAAAACGGGGAGCGCCGTAGATTCGATATGCGCCCATTGCTCGCCATGAAACCGTGGAATCGGGTTGCCACACCTGCCCTATTTGAACGTGCTCATATTAATTACGGCACGGTTGTCTGGCCAGGGGAAATAGATATTGCGCCGGAAACGCTCTACGACGATTCGGTGCCAATTACATGAAAAAGATATCGTTCCGGAAACATTGCTGACTGAATTGAATAAATTTGCACACCCCAGATTAACCGCTCGACGACACGACCTTAATCCGTATCATGCCCCCCAACATCGACCACCTCTCCGAAGCCGAACTGATCGACCTCAATCGCCGTATCGTCGAGCGCTTGAAGTTTCTATCGCAGATGCGCGCGCATGCGCGGATGCTGGATTTCAGCGTCGGCGACCATGTGAGTTTTCAGCCGGATGGCCGCCCCGTCCTGTTCGGCATGCTGACCCGTTACAACAAGAAAACCGTGACTGTCATCACCGAGGGCGGCGAACACTGGACCGTGTCGCCGCATCTGTTGCGCAAGGTCATGGACGTCGCCCCGGCTTCGCCTGCCAGGCAGTCCGCGCTGTCTTTGAATCACCCCTGATCCAACCCGCCTACCCGCTTCGCCGCCAGATCGCACACCCCGCACACCCAAGGAGCCCAACATGCTGAACTTCGAAGACGATTTCACCCCCGCCGCCAACCCCGCTCTGCGTGCCATGCCGCCAGGGATGTCCGCCTTTTCGCCAGCCATGCCGCAATTGCAGCCGATGACTCAGGGTTTGAATCAAGGCATCGAGCTGAAAGCACCCGCCAATATGCAACCCGCCCGCCCTGCCCCGGCTACCAAGCCGGCTACCGATGACATCGCGCATCGCCGCGTACGCGTCGAGGACAAGCTGATCATCAACGCCAAGGCCGACGTGAATCAACTGGTGCCGTTCAAATACAAATGGGCGTGGGAAAAGTACATCGCCGCCTGCGCGAACCACTGGATGCCGCAGGAAGTGAACATGAACCGCGACATCGCCACCTGGAAAGACCCCAACGGTCTGTCCGACGACGAGCGCCACATCATCAAGCGCAACCTGGGTTTCTTCGTCACCGCCGACAGCCTGGCCGCCAACAACATCGTGCTCGGCACCTATCGCCAGATCACCGCGCCGGAGTGCCGCCAGTATCTGCTGCGTCAGGCATTCGAGGAAGCCATTCACACCCACGCCTATCAGTACATCGTCGAAAGCCTGGGGCTGGACGAGGGTGAAATCTTCAATGCCTATCACGAGGTCAGCAGCATCCAGGCCAAGGATGAATTCCTGCTGCCCTACATCGATGTGCTGTCCAACCCGACCTTCAAGACCGGCACCCACGAGACCGATCAGGCCTTCCTGAAGAGCCTGATCGCCTTCGCCTGCATCATGGAAGGCCTGTTCTTCTATGTCGGCTTCGTGCAGATCCTGGCGCTGGGCCGGCAGAACAAGATGACCGGTGCGGCCGAACAATATCAGTACATCCTGCGCGACGAGTCGATGCACTGCAATTTCGGCATCGACATGATCAACCAGATCAAGCTGGAGAACCCGACGCTGTGGACCAGCGAATTCAAGGCCGAATTGAAAGGCATGTTCGAAAAAGCCGTGGCGCTGGAATACCAGTACGCCGAGGACACCATGCCGCGCGGCGTGCTGGGCTTGAATGCGCCGATGTTCAAGGAATACCTGCGCTTCATCGCCAACCGCCGCGCCACGCAGATCGGCCTGGACGAGTTGTATCCCGGCGCCAGCAACCCATTTCCCTGGATGGCGGAAATGATCGACCTGAAGAAGGAAAAGAACTTCTTCGAGACGCGCGTCACCGAATACCAGACCGGCGGCGCGCTGGCCTGGGATTGATGACAAAGCGGCACGATGGATCAGCGATCAAGTTGGCCCGCAGCCGCAGAGCGCGTCGAACCAGCGCGGCAGGGGCGGCCATGCCCACCCTGCAGGTTCTACAACTTGCAGGGTGATTATTGAAAACTGTGCTGTTCCGACATAGGCCGCCATCGAGTTGCATGCTATATAACCAAACCTCACATGCATGCGTCTGGTCGGCACATCCATTCTGACCGACGACTCGCCCTGCAAGATATCTTCGAGAGCTTCGAGCCGCGTCTTTACAAGCATGCCGACCGCCATCTGGATCAATGACTTAACCTATTGAACAACAAAGGGAAACCATGAAACAAAAAGCGTTAGTTCTGGCTTTGCTCAGCGCGACGATCAGTGTTCCGGGGGCCGCCCATGCCGCCGACGACAACATCTGCTCTCAGTTGCTGATCTATGCCATCAATCAGTTTTGCCAATTGCTGCCTAACGGCCAAAGCCTTTGCCAGCCTGTCGCCCTGGCCGGTCCTTCACCCAGTTGCGAGTTGCCGGATGCTCAGGCGTCCATGGTGCAGGTGCCGGTGGGTCCGCCCGCACTACAGTTTCCGACCTTTCCCACATTTGGCGGGACGCCAAACTACTTTCCGCCCGGCGCGTTCCCGCAATTTCCCAATCCACAATTCCCTTATCCGCAATTCCCTTATCAGCAGTTCTCATACCCGCAATTTACATTGCCGCAGTTCCCCGTCGCGCAGAATCCGCTTGCAGGCAATCCCTTTCAGCCGCCCGCCTTGCCGATATTTCCCTATCCGGATTATCCGAACCCCTACTTCCCGTTTACGACAAATACCTCCGCGCCGCCGCAGCACGTTAACCCCGCCGTAGCATCTTTCACCGCTGCCACCGAACAACCGGCCAGCGCGGAAATCGCGGCGTCGAGCACACCAGTGGTGGCCGCACCCACGCCCGATGGGCCGGCGTCTGCCACGCCAACGACTGCATCCGCCGAACTGTCGATGCCAGTGGAAATCACTACCGCGCCAGCAGTAGCCGTTGAAACCCCGACCGTGGCGGCAGCAACGGTTGAAGCACCACCGACGCTGGCAAGCGCGCAACCCGCAATCACCACAGTCGAACCGCCCGCCACGAGCGTCGTAACACTGCCGGTTGCCTCTGCTCCAGTAACCGCCGCCCCGCCGGTCGCCGATACCGCTTCTGCCATGGCGACGTCTTCACCTGCTCCGGATACCGCGCCGGTTGCCACCATCGTCGATGCCGCCATCCGGGCCAGTGCGGCGGATCAGGCTGCTGCCGCGGAGAAAGCCCGTCATGATGCGTTGGCGCATTTTGAATTCGACAGCGCCGTACTGACGCCGCGCGGTCGCGCCATGCTCGATGAATGGCTGGTCCAGGCAACAAGCGACGCGCCCATTCTGGTCACCGGCCATGCCGACCGACTCGGCCCGGAGCCCTACAACGAAAAACTTTCCCTGCTGCGCGCAGAAGCGGTCAAGCAATACCTGACCGAGCAAGGCAAGCCGGCGCAGCGCATCGAGATCAAGGCCAAAGGCGAAAAAATCCCGCTGATCGACTGCGCGGGTGATGCCAGCCCGGAAACCAAGTCTTGTCTGGCGCCGAATCGTCGCGCCGAAGTTGTTTTTAAACCGCTCGCCAAACCCGCCAGGAAAGCGGTCAAACCCGTCTCCAGAATCGTCAAACCCGGTTCCAAACGCTGACACCATGTCACTCACCTACTGCATGACGTCGAACTGTCCGCTGGCCGAGAATTGCCTGCGTTTCGAGGATGACGTCGCCCACAACAGCCTGCACCGCACTTACGCCGATTTCAGCGAAGAACTGCTGCGTTCCCGCAGCGGCGAAGTCAGTTGCCCCTTTTTCAAAACCCGCGAAACGGAGCCGGCATGATCGACCCGCATCAAAAACCCGCCTTCTGGATTGGCAACATCATGCTTGGCCTGGCCTTGGCCATGCTGTTCTTTCTCGGCCCGCTCTCGGAAATGCTCGGCGGCTGGGCCGTAGTGGTATGGATGGGCTTTGCCGGCGTTGGCATGTATCTGATCACCAAGGACAAGGGACCGGGCAACAACCTGCCGGATTGATCGGCCATAGACTGGAAACACCATGCTGCAAGTCTTGTCACCCACTGAGGCACGTATACTCGGCGTGTTGATCGAGAAGTCGAAAACCACGCCCGACGCCTACCCGCTCACTGTCAACAGTCTGACCGCCGGTTGCAACCAGAAAACCTCGCGCGAGCCAGTGATGGCGTTGACCGAAAGCGAAGTCCAAAGCGCGCTGGAAGCATTGCGCGGCCGCACGCTGATCATGGAAAGCTATGGCGCATCCGGGCGCGTGCTGCGCTACGCGCACAATTTCGCCAAGGTTTACGAGGTGCCATCGGCGGCCATGGATCTGCTTGCCGTACTGATGCTGCGCGGCCCGCAAACCGCCAGCGAACTACGCGCCAACTGCGAGCGCCTGCATCGATTTGCCGACGCTTCGACAGTGGAAGCCTATCTGGAAGAATTGGCCGACCGAGCCAGCGGCGCCATGGTGCTGAAGTTGCCCAGACAACCCGGCGCGCGAGAACCGCGCTGGGCCCATCTGTTGTGCGGCGCGCCGGTCACTGAATCGGTCAACCCGCAACAACCGAGAGAGCCGACAGCGCACACCCCGGAGCTGGAACTGCGTGTCGAACAACTGGAGCGCGAAGTGGCGGAACTTCGTGCCACTCTGGCATTGCTGGTCGGCGAATAATTCGGATAAAAAACCTTACAGATAAAATTGTGCGGTTGCAGCAAAAGGTCTAGTCTTACGGTTGCAACGCCTGTTCGACGGACTTATTTCTTCAACCATCCGGACCCAACGCCATGACCGCCCCTGAAGCCAGCATCAGCGCCAGCGACGCGACCGAAGCCATCGTGCAAGCCAGTCGTCGCATCACCCCCGAATCGACCGATGAAGTTCGCCAGATCCTGCTGCGCGTCAACACCCCGGCCGACTATTTTCTCGAAGGCCAGAACATCGGCGTCCTGACGCCCGGGCCGCATCCCTTCGGCAACAAGACCCACCACCGCTATTACACGCTCGCCAACGCCGGCAAATCCGCCGATGGCGAAGGCATTGAACTGGAGTTGCTGGTGCGGCGCTGCTTCTATATCGACGAAGTCTCCGGCGAGGAATACCCGGGCGAAGCCTCCAACTATCTGTGCAACGCCCAACCCGGCGACAAGATCAGTATCACTGGCCCGCACAAGAGCCCGTTCCGCATACCCACCGATCCGACCAGCAACCTGCTGATGCTCGGTACAGGCACCGGGATTGCGCCGTTCCGCGCCTTCCTGCGCCAGGTTTACCAGGCACGTGCAGACTGGGCCGGCAAAGTACGGCTGTTCTATGGCGCCCGCACCGGCGCGGAACTGCTCTACATGAACGATCAGAACAGCGACCTTGCGCTCTATTACGATCAGTCGACATTCCAGGCCATACAGTCACTCGGAAAAAGCGTGCTGAAGGACGAAGGCGACGCGCTGCAAAACGGGGTTGAAGCTCACGCCGAGGAAATCTGGACGCTGCTGCATGAGCCGAATACCCACGTCTATCTCTCCGGGCTGAAGAAAATTGCCGCCGCTTTCGATGCCAGCATGGCGAAACGGGCGGGTTCCGACGCACAGTGGCAAACGCTCAAACAAGGTTTGATCGATGATCAGCGCTGGTCGGAACTGACTTACCAATAAGCACTGACAAACTTCACGGGTCGGCGACAAAGCTCAGGGAAACCGAGTTCAGGCAATAACGCCGACCCGTGGGCGGCGGCCCATCATCGAAAACATGTCCGAGATGGCCGTCGCAGCGTGCACAGCGGATTTCTTCGCGAATCATGCCGTGACTGACATCACGCACGGTACGCACATGCTGCGGATCAAAGGTCTGATAGAAACTCGGCCAGCCGGTGCCCGACTCAAATTTCGCGCTGGAGCGAAACAGCGGCAGTTCGCACAAGCGACAGTGATAAACGCCGCTGGATTTGTTGGCCAACAAACCGCCGCAAAATGGCGGCTCGGTTCCCTGATGCAGGATGACCCGCCGCTCTTCGTCGCTCAGATCGGCGACGCGTAGCGCCCGTTCGGCTGCGCCAAGCGGACTCAGATCGTGCCCGGAAGCGGATTGATTCGGTTCGGAAGGTGTTGTTCGCGACATTTAATTTCCTTTGCCTGTCAACCGTGCAAACCGTTACAGCCAGCCGTTTGCAGACCGAATGGGGGGACTTGAGCAGAATGACTGGAACGCGGGTGCGCCGTGCGGCTTATTGTCCATCAATGATGCTGGATGCGCACGTGTCGGTCGCTCGGCGCGCTGATTGATTGAGCTCAACCCGTAACAAGCCAACGCCGAAATACATAAAAGCCGGACATAAAAGCCGGACATAAAAAAACGGACGTCCGGGAAACCCAAGAACGTCCGTTTAGTACTGTGTTGGCGGAGTGGACGGGACTCGAACCCGCGACCCCCGGCGTGACAGGCCGGTATTCTAACCAACTGAACTACCACTCCAGTTACTACTGAAAACTTGGTGTAAAGGCCTCGTCAGGAAGCACCTACAAAGTCCGAGCATTATAGGTTCCGGATGCCTGTTCCGCAATAGAGGCAACCAAGTTTCTGGTGAATTTGCGGTCTCTCGGAGGTGGCGTTGGACTACCACCGGCGTACATATGGAAGAAGTGGCGTTTCTTCTTGCGCCACTTCAGAACTGGGACTGACTTGACAACCATTTTCTATTGGGATGGTCTACCCACCGCTATTGCCGCTCGCCCTTGTTATTCAATCGGCGTCGATACGGATGTCCGACCTTGCCGGACGCCGCCTCCGGACGCCTGGCCTCGCCCTGTTCGTCGGACCGGCGTTGCTCCGCAGCGCTCCTGGCCATGCCGCACCAGCGCAGCAGCGCTTCGACTTCTTCTTCCGGCAGTTCTTCCTTCATGCCGCGTTTCAGGCGCGACGGCATGGCGATGGGACCGAATCTCACCCGGATCAACCGGCTGACGGTCAGCCCGAGATGCTCCATCAGACGCCGCACTTCACGGTTGCGGCCTTCCTTGATGATCAGGTGATACCACTGATTGACCCCCTCGCCACCGGCCGGGACGATCTTGTCGACCTTGGCGATACCGTCATCGAGTTCCACGCCGCTCAGCAACGCGTTCATCTGCACCGCATCCAGCGCGCCGATCAGCCGCACCGCGTATTCACGCTCGACTTCATAGCGCGGATGGGTCAGGTGGTTGGCCAGTTCACCATCGGTGGTAAAGATCAACAGACCTTCGGTATTGAAATCGAGCCGGCCGATGCTGATCCAGCGGCCGCTGCGCACCGGCGGCAGATTGTCGAATACCGATGGGCGGCCTTCGGGGTCATCGCGCGACACGATCTCGCCTTCCTGCTTGTGGTAGATCAACACGCGCGGCGTCTGTTTCTTCCAGCCCAGACGAATTACCTTGCCGTTGACCTTGACCAGATCGCCCGGCTTGACCCGATCCGCTACCTTGGCGATCTGGCCGTTGAGGCTGACCCGACCGTCGGCAATCAGTTGTTCCATCTCGCGGCGCGAGCCCATGCCGGCGGCCGCCAGGGCTTTGTGCAGCTTCTCGCTATGGTCTTCGAGTTCTTCCGGACGTGCTTTCAAAGGTCGCCCCATGTAGGAATAGCGTGGCATGTTGTTCTCTCTATGGTTGTTGCGGGTCTCGCCGGCATTATCGCGGAATCCGCCCGAATAATTATTCTGTTGGCGGGGGTTGTTCAAACAAAGCCGAGGCTTGCAAATCCTTTGCCAGTTCCGGCAGCGGCGGCAGTTCGGATAAGGCACGCAAGCCGAGATCGGACAGAAACTGTTTGGTGGTGCTGAACAGGGCTGGCCGACCCGGCACTTCCTTGTGTCCGACCACTTCGATCCAGCCGCGTTCCTCAAGCGTCCTGACGATCTGCGTGTTGACCGCGACACCGCGGATTTCCTCGACATCGCCGCGCGTCACCGGCTGGCGATAGGCGATCACCGCCAGGGTTTCCAGCGTGGCGCGCGAATAACGCGGCGGTTTCTCCGGATTCAGCCGATCGAGATAACGCTGGTATTCGATCCTGGTCTGGAACCGCCAGCCGTCCGCCAGTTGCACCAGTTCAACGCCGCGGCCCTGCCAGTCGGCGCGCAATTCCTCCAGCGCGCGGCGCAGGAAGTCGTTGGACAGTTCAACCTCAAACACCCGCTTCAATTCGACCAGCGACATCGGGCCGGAACTGGCCAGCAACACCGTTTCAAGGATGCGTTTGATTTCATCCAGCTGGGTTGCTTCGGCTGGTTCGGCGGGGAGCGTTTTTCGTGCCATGGTTCAGACAGCTTCGGGTTGATCGGCTGGAGCGGCAACTTGCGCATGAATCGGCGCGAAAGCTTCATTCTGGACGATATCGACCAGGCGCTCGCGCACCAGTTCCAGCAGCGCGAGGAAAGTTACCACCAACGCGGAGCGGCCGTCGTTCGGGTCGAACAAGTCAGTGAATAACGTGCGGCCGCTGCTTTGCAGGTGTTTCAGGATGCGGCTCATGTGTTCGCGCACCGAGAGTTCCTGACGCCCGATGCGATGGTGTTTGTGCATCGAAGCGCGCTTGAGGATGGCGCGCCAGGCATCGAGCAGGTCTTCGCTGCCGACCAGCGGCAAGCGTTTGGCTGCCAACTGCGATACATAGACATCGACCGCCTGAAAATCGCGCCCCAGTTGCGGCACGCCATCCAGATTGCGCGCGGCGATTTTCATCTGCTCGTATTCCAGCAGGCGACGCACCAGTTCGGCGCGCGGATCATGCTCGACGCCCTCCTCCACTTTTTCCGGACGCGGTAGCAACATGCGCGATTTGATCTCGATCAGCATCGCCGCCATCACCAGATATTCCGCCGCCAACTCCAATCTTTTGCGGCGCATCACATCGACATAGGCCATGTATTGCACGGTCAACGCCGCCATGTTGATGTTGAGCACATCCAGGTTATTGCGCCGGATCAGCCAGAGCAGCAGATCAAGCGGGCCTTCGAAGGCTTCCAGAATGACTTCCAGCGCATCCGGCGGGATGTACAGATCGGTCGGCAGATCGGTCCACAACTCGCCCTGCACCTTGGCAAGGTGGCGGATTTCGACTTCAGCGGCTTCGGCGGTGTCGAGGACTTCGGTCACCGGTAAACCTCGCGCCGGCTGCCGATCTGCACCACCAGCACACGCAAATGACCATCCTGAATGTCGCAGATGATCCGGTATTCGCCAACGCGATCTCGCCAGAAACTGCCCAGCGGGCCGGTCAATGCCTTGCCCATACTGCGTGGTTCTTCAGCAGCGGCGACGCGCTCATCGACAAAATCGAGAATACGGCGGGCGACCTGTTTATCGAGTGTGCGAAGTTGCTTTCTCGCCGTCTCGGTGTAATCAACTGTCCAGGCCAAGGTCTTTCCTCACCTCGGCGGCGGACATGACGGCTTCATCCCCCTTGCGCACGCGTTGCAGCACTTCCGCCGCAAGGTAGTAATCCTCCATCTCCTCCAGCCCGTTTTCGATGATTTCGCGCAGATAGTAGGCTTTGGTGCGCCCGGTTTGCGCAGCCAGAAAGTCGAGACGCTGCTCGACGGCAGGGTCAAGCCGGATGGAAGTGGCCATGATGAACTCCGATCAAATACATGTATTCACTGTATCACGCTGCCGCCCTTTCCCGATCCAGACTGTTCTTCAGCACCACCGCGTAGCCACGTTGAGCGGGCCGAATACCGCCACCGCGGCGAACAATCCCTCGTTCAGCCGCAGCACGGCTTTCGATATTTCATGCCATGGTCATCCAGCTCGACAAGGGCCGCCTGACCGAACGTAAGCAGGGCAGCCTGATATTCGCAAGACAACCGGCCATGCAAGGAATTTCAAGTTGAAAGAAGTTTGTTTACGCCATTTTTACGAGCTGGGTGACATGATGACCACTCTCGAAACCACCCGACCCGCGCTTTGATTTTCTCCTTCGCCGCAGCCCGCCAAACTGGCGCCGGGTACGCGCTCGCCGCCGCAGCCGCCGCCGGCACCACGTTGCTGGCGGCACCGTTGAGCGCATTCATAGACAAAGCCAACATCATCATGCTGTTTCTGCTGATGGTGTTCATGGTAGCGCTGCGTCTCGGGCGAGGTCCTGCCATCCTGGCATCGTTCGCCAGTGTGGCGCTGTTCGATTTTTTCTTTGTGTTGCCCCATCTTTCGTTCGCGGTCGCCGATGCGCAATACCTGATCACCTTCCTGGTCATGCTCGCCGTTGCGCTGGCTACTGCGCATCTGGTGGCGCAACTGCGACAGCACGCCGACGAAGCCGGCGAGCGAGAACAGGACACGCTGGCGTTGTATGAAATGGCCCGCCAGATGTCCGGCACCACAACAGAATCACAGGTCACCGACATTGCGCGCCGCTTCTTGCAGGAGGTCCCGGGCGTGCAATGCAGTTTCTGGCTGCCCAATGATGCGGATGCGCTCGAAACACTGGACGACCCTTATCCTCTGGGTGATGCCAAACTGGCCCGGCGTGTCCTCACCCGAGGTGAACCGATCGAACAAGTCGGTATGTCCGGACATGGCGAGGCTTTGATCTGCCTGCCTTTGCAAGCACCGATGGCGATTCGGGGCGTGATGATGATCCAGTTGGCCGGAACCGAAGCAATCCGTCAGCATCACCTGTTGAATGCAGTGGCCTCTTTGGTCGCCATTGCGGTTGAACGCCTGCATTACGTCAAGGTCGCTCACCAGGCGGAAGTCCGCATGGAGTCGGAGCGATTGCGCAATTCGGTCCTGTCCTCGCTTTCGCACGATCTGCGTACTCCGTTGACCGCCCTGGTTGGCCTGGCCGATACGCTGGCACTGGCGGGCAACGCCGGCGCGCTGCCCGCGCAGCATGCCGAAACCGCGAGGGCGCTGCGCGATCAGGCGCTGCGCCTGACGGGAATGGCGACCAATCTGCTCGATCTGACCCGACTGAGCGTCGGCGACCAACCGTTGCGATGCGAATGGCAATCGATCGAGGAAGTCTTCGGCAGCGCCCTGCAATTGCTGGCGCCGGCCCTGGCCGGACATGACGTGCGAATCGAGCTGCCAGCGCAACTGCCGCTGCTGGAGTTCGATGCGGTATTGCTGGAGCGGGTGATCTGCAACCTGCTCGACAATGCCGCCAAACATACTCCCGCCGGCACTGCCATCACCCTGTCAGCCCGTCTGGAGGACGGAAAGGCGGTCATTGCCGTTTGCGACAACGGCCCCGGATTCCCCAACCTGCCGGCACTGGCCCTGCCTTTTGTGCGTGGCAGCGGCGAATCGAGCCATCCCGGTTTCGGCCTCGGCCTGGCCATCTGCAAGGCCATCGTTGTCGCCCATGGCGGTACCCTGGAATTGAACAATCTGGCCAGCGGCGGTGCCAGCGCCCGCTTCACCCTGCCTCTGGGCACACCACCGCAGTTCGAGGAAGAAACCGGAGAACCGACACCATGAGCCATGTGCTGCTGGTGGAAGACGAACCGCGAATCCGCCGCTTCGTGCGCCTGGCTCTGGAGAGCCAGGGTTGCGTGGTGGCCGAAGCGGAGACGGCGGCGGCCGGATTGGACGCAGCCGGTAAAATCCGGCCCGATCTGCTCATCCTCGATCTCGGCCTGCCCGATCGTGATGGACTCGAACTGATCCGCGACCTGCGTGCGTGGGCCACGATGCCGATCCTGGTGCTATCGGCACGCAGTCTGGAAAGCGACAAGGTGGCCGCGCTCGACATGGGGGCCGACGACTATCTGAGCAAACCCTTCGGGGTGGAGGAACTGCTGGCGCGGGTGCGCGCCCTGCTGCGCCGCCGCAGGCGCGACGAGGCGACGACACGGGTGCAACTGAGCGATGGCGCGGTTGAAGTCGATCTGACGCGCCGCACCATCACCCGCAACGCTGAGCCTGTCCATCTGACGCCGATCGAATTTCGCCTGCTGTCCACACTCATCATGCATGACAACCGGGTCTTGACGCATCGACAGTTGCTGCGGGAAGTCTGGGGCGAAGGTCATTCGGATCGGGGCCACTATCTGCGCATCTACATTGGACGCCTGCGCCACAAACTGGAAACCGACCCGACTCTGCCGCGCCACCTGTTGACCGAAACCGGCGTCGGATATCGCTTCGTGATCTGAACACGGCAGATTTCACTCGACAGGATCCGGATCTGACGATGGCTCAACAGTCCTTCATCCATGTCCGCGCAATCGCCCGGCTGTTCGGTCTGCTGCTGATGCTGTACAGCTTCAGTTTTCTGCCGTCGCTCGGGGTTGCGCTGCTTTACGACGACGGCCAGGCCGGCATATTCGCCGCCTCGTTCGTCGTCACGCTGGCAATCGGCTTTCTGCTCTGGTTGTTCAATGTACGGCAGAAACACGAACTGAACGTGCGCGAGGGCTTCCTGATCGTGGCGCTGTTCTGGACATTGATTGGGGGCATGGGCGCCTTGCCCTTTCTGTTTGGCCTGCATCTGGATGTTACCGATGCGATTTTCGAGTCGGTTTCCGGTTTCACCACGGCGGGCGTCACCGTCATCGTCGGTCTTGACCGCCTGCCGGCATCGATTCTCTATCACCGTCAGCAAATCAACTGGCTGGGCGGCATGGGGTTTGTGGTGCTGGCAGTGGCGATCCTGCCGTTGTTGGGGGTCGGTGGCATGCAGTTGTTCCGGGCGGAAATATCCGGCGTTGCCAAGGAAGAAAAATTGACGCCCCGCATCCGGGAAACGGCGCGTGCACTGTGGCTGATCTATGTCGCACTCACCGCCGCCTGCGCGCTGGCTTTCTGGCTGGCCGGCATGAGCGCATTCGATGCAATCGGCCATGCCTTCGCCACTCTGGCGACCGGAGGTTTCTCGACTCACGATGCCAGTTTCGGCTACTGGGACAGCCCGCTGATCGAAGCAATCGCCATCGTTTTCATGCTTGCCGGCGGCATCAACTTTGCAATTCATTTTCTCGCCTGGCGCAACCGGGACAGCCTCACCTACCTGCGCGACGCTGAAGTCCGCGTCTTCCTGCTGATCTTCCTCGCCGCCGCGCTGTTCATCTCCGTCAGCCTGTATGGCAGCGGCGCCTACGCCGATCCGATACAGGCCTTGCGGCATGGCTCGTTCCAGGTCGCCTCGATTCTGACCAATACCGGTTTCGGCACCGCCACGTTCGCGGAATGGCCGCTTTACATTCCGCTGGTTCTGGTGATGCTGTCCTATATCGGTGGCTGCGCCGGATCGACCGCCGGCGGCATGAAGGTCATGCGCGTGATGCTGCTGGCGAAACTGGGATTCAGACAGCTGTTCATCCTCGCGCATCCGCGTGCAATCAGCGTGGTCAAACTGGGCAAGCGCCCGGTTGGCGAGGACGTCGTGCATACCGTGTGGGGGTTCTATGTGCTGTACGTGGTCACCGCCTTGCTGCTGACCCTCGGCATGATGGCCACCGGCCTGGACCTGGAATCGGCCTTCGGTGCGGTCACCGCAACGCTGAACACGCTCGGCCCCGGACTGGGAGAGGTAGCCGGCAACTTTGCGTCGGTCTCGCCAGCAGCAAAATGGCTGGGCATCTTCGCCATGCTGGTGGGGCGGCTGGAAGTGTTCACCGTCCTGATTCTGTTCCTGCCAGCTTACTGGCGTTATTGATCGGCTCGGAAACGGGAGATGACATGAAGATCATCATTCTCGGCGCCGGCCAGGTCGGCGCCAACGTCGCGAAAAACCTGATCGGAGCCGGCAACGACATCACCCTGATCGACCGCGATCCTGAAGCGCTGCAACTGTTGAGCGAGCGCATCGACGTGCGCACCGTATGCGGCCACGCGGCACATCCCGATGTATTGATCCGCGCCGGCATCGAGGATGCCGACATGATTCTGGCTGTCACCAACAGTGACGAAACCAATGTGGTTGCCTGCGGCATCGCGCAAACGTTGTTCAACACACCAACGCGTCTGGCGCGCGTGCGCGAACCCGATTACCTGGCGCATCCCGGTCTGTTTGGCGCGGGGGTGTTGCCGCTCGACTTCATCATCAGTCCGGAACAATTGGTCACCGGCTTCATCCTCCGCCTGATCACCCATCCCGGCGTCCTGCAAAGCCTCGACTTCGCCGATGGACGCCTACAGTTCGCGTCGGTGCGCGCCGATCACGACGGGCAGTATGCGGGGCACAGAATATGTGACCTGAACCGGAATCTTGGCTCCAGCAAGGCGCGCGTGGTCACGATTTTTCGTCAGAACCATGTCCTGATTCCGGACGCTGACACGCTCGTCGAAGCGGGCGATGAAGCGTTTTTCGTTGCCGCAAAAGGGAATGTCGACAAAGTCGTCAGCCTGTTTCGTCGCGCCGATCGACCCTACAGACGGATCTTCATCGCCGGCGGCGGCAACCTCGGCAAACGCATGGCCGAAATACTCGAACCGCATTACCGCATCAAGCTTGTCGAGCGCGATGCCGCACGCTGCCGTCTGCTTGCCCAATCCCTGAACCGGACCATCGTGCTGCATGGCGATGCTTCCGACGAAAGTCTGCTGCGCGAAGAAGATATCGAACGCACCGACGTGTATTGCGCCATGACCAACGATGACGAGATCAACATCCTCTCCGCCATGCTCGCCAAACGACTTGGCGTGCGCAAAGTCATCGCGCTGATCAATCAACCGGGATACGCCGACATCGTTCAGCGCGGTTGCATCGACCATGCCATTTCACCCGGACAGATCACCATCGGCGCACTCATGACCCATATCCGTCGAGGCGACGTCATTGCAGTACATTCACTTCGCCGCGGCTCTGCCGAAGCAATTGAAGCCGTTGCCCACGGCGACCGTTCGAATTCGCGCATAGTCGACCGCCGCATCGACGAATTGGCGCTACCTGCCGGGGCAAGCGTTGCAGCCATCGCCCGTGGCGATCAGTCGATATTCCCGGATCACGACACACGGATCGAGTCGGGGGATCACATCCTGCTGTTTCTCGCCGACAAACGGCAATCAGTGGAAATCGAACGCTTGTTCCAGGTCGGGTTCGGCTTCATGTAGCGTGATGCCGCGCCTAAGCCGTCGCCCGCTCCCGATCCCGACTGCTCTTCAGCACCACCGCATAGCCCACGCCGAAGGTGCCGAATTCGGCCAGCGCGCTGAACAGTACTTTAGTCAGACGCAACTTCCAGGCCGGGCCGAGCTGCACATCACATTCCACCTGCGGGTTGCGGTAAAGCAGACTGACCGGGCAACCGTTGGCGTCCTTGTACCTTGAAAGAAATCGAACTCGCTATTAATCTCTGACCAGAATAGTCAGAGTAAGGGGGAAATTCGATGCACACATGGCAAATGCAGGAAGCAAAGGCGCGCATGTCCGAGTTGGTCAAGCGAGCCCAGACGCAACCTCAGGACATCACCCTGCACGGAAAGTCGGTGGCTGTCGTGATCTCGCGCGAAACTTTTGACCGCCTGTCCCAAAATCAGGACTCGTTGGTGGACTTCATGCGCCGCTCACCGCTCTACGATTCGGACGACATCATCTTTGAGCGCGACAGGAGCCTGACGCGCGAGGCGGCGTTTTGAGCTACTTGATCGACACCAACGTGCTGTCCGAATTGCGCCGCAAGTCGCCCGACTCAGGGGTGGTCGGCTGGTTCTCTCAGCGGCCGCCGACCACCTTGCACCTCTCGGTTCTGACCTTGGGTGAAATCCGCAAGGGTATCGAAGGCGTCGGTGACGAAGTGCGCCGGCAGTCGTTGATCGATTGGCTGGAAACTGATCTGCCGACTTTTTTTACCGGACGCATCCTCAGTGTCGATGGCGCAGTGGCGGACCGCTGGGGGCGCATGATCGCTGCAGCGGGGCGGCCACTACCGGCCATCGATAGCCTGCTCGCGGCTACCGCGCTGGAACATGACATGGTGCTGGTCACCCGCAACAGCAAAGATTTCGCGGGCCTGCCCGTTCGGATTTTCAACCCCTGGTCGAACTGATTGAACACTGGGGCGTTGCGACGGGAATACGCTGCACGATGAACAAACGCACTATGAGTCTTCCTGTCCTTACGCCGCCGCCCGTTCCCGGTCTCGACTGCTCTTCAGCACCACCGAATAACCCACATTGAAGGTACCGAATTCCGCCAGCGCAGCAAACAACTCCTCGCTCAGACGCAGCTTCCAGGCCGGGCCGAGCTGGATATCGCATTCCGCCTGCGGGTTGCGGTAATGCAGGCTGACCGGGCAACCGTTGGCGTCCTTGTAGCCGGTCAGCAGATCGATCAGGCGGCGCACATCAATGCCTTCCTTCAAGTCCAGTTTCAGGCCGGTGGCGAAGCGGGTGCGCGCGGTGTCGATGTCCATCACTTCTTCGGCGGTAACCCGCATGCCGCCGGAATAGGCATCGTCCCGCGCATTGCCAGCGACGATCAGCAGTGCATCTTCCTTCAGCAGCGCCTTGTTGCCATCGAACAATTCGCCAAACACGGCGATTTCAAGCTGCGCGCTGCGGTCGTCCAGCACGATGCTGGCCATCTTGCCGCGCCGGGTCATCTGGATGCGCAAGCTGGCGATGGTGCCGGCCATCAATTGCAGTTCGCGCTGCGGCTTGACGTCTTTCAGGGGGCGATCGACCAGGCCTTTCAGCGCGGCGCGGTCGGCGTCGAACGGATGGCCGGAAAGATACAGTCCGAGCGCGGCTTTTTCCTGGATCAGGCGTTCCTTCAGCCCCCATTCCGCCGCCTTCAGCAGATCCGGCGGCGTTTGTGCTTCGACATCGCCGAACAGCGAGTCCTGCGCGGCATTGGCGTGCTGGTTTTCGGCCCATTCCATGGCCAGGCCGACGCTCATCAGCGCAGCATTGCGGTTGGGATGCAGCGAGTCGAAACCGCCGGAGCGCACCAGCGCCTCGATCACGCGCCGGTTGACGATGCGCTTGTCGACGCGACGACAGAAGTCGAACAGATTGTTGAACGGCCCACCCTGCTCCCGCGCGGCCAGGATGCAGTTGATCGCGCCCTCGCCGGTGCCCTTCACCGCACCCAGGCCGTAGCGCACCTGTTTGCGGTCGACCGGCACGAAACGGAAACCGGACTGGTTCACGTCCGGCGGCAGGATGGCGATGCCGTTCCTGATCGCGTCATCGACGAAAATCTTGACGCTGTCGGTGTCGTCCATATCGGCCGACAAGGTGCCGGCCATGTAGGCGGCGGTGTGGTGCGCCTTCAGCCAGGCGGTCTGGTACGACACCACGGCATAGGCGGCGGTGTGAGATTTGTTGAAGCCGTATTCGGCGAACTTTTCCATCAGGTCGAACAGTTTCATCGCCAGTTGCGGGTCGTAACCCTTCTTTGCCGCGCCTTCGGCCATGATGCTGCGATGCTTGGCCATTTCCTCGGCCTTCTTCTTGCCCATCGCGCGGCGCAGCAGGTCGGCGCCGCCCAGCGTGTAACCGCCGATGATCTGTGAAATCTGCATCACCTGTTCCTGATAGACGATGACACCGTAGGTCGGCTCCAGGCATTCCTTCAGGTCGGGGTGGAAGTAGTCGATGCTCTGCTTGCCCTTCTTGCGCAGAATGAAGTCATCCACCATGCCGGAACCGAGCGGGCCCGGCCGGTACAACGCCAGCACGGCGATGATGTCCTCGAAGCGGTCCGGCTCCAGCTTGGTCAGCAGCTTCTTCATGCCGTCCGATTCCAGCTGGAAGATCGCCGTGGTGTTGGCTTTCTTCAGGATGTCGTAGGCGGCCTTGTCGTCCAAAGGCAGGGTTTCCAGATTCACGTCCCAGGTCGGGTCGAGCAGTTTGATATAGCGCACCGCCCAGTCGATGATGGTCAGGTTGCGCAGGCCGAGGAAGTCGAACTTGACCAGGCCGACCTTCTCCACATCATCCTTGTCGAACTGCGACACCACCGAATCGGAACCCTCGACGTTGTACAGCGGGCAGAAATCGGTCAGCTTGCCCGGTGCGATCAACACACCGCCGGCGTGGGTTCCAATATTGCGCGACAAGCCTTCCAGTTTGCGCGCCAGATCGAACAGCTCCTTGACCTCCTCCTCCTGCTCGTAGCGCGCCTTCAGTTCCGGCACCTGTTCCAGCGCCTCGTCCAGCGAAACATTCTTGCCCGGCTGGTTGGGGATCATCTTTGAAATCTGATCGCAGAAGGTATAACTCAAGTCGAGCACCCGACCGACGTCGCGCACCACCGCACGCGCCGCCATGGTGCCGAAGGTGGCGATCTGCGACACCGCATCGGCGCCATAAGTGTCGCGTACATATTCAATGACTCGACCGCGTCCGTCCTGACAGAAGTCGACGTCGAAGTCAGGCATCGAAACCCGTTCCGGGTTAAGAAATCGCTCGAACAACAGCGCGTAAGCCAATGGATCCAAATCAGTAATCCCGATCGAGAACGCCACCAGCGAACCCGCACCCGAACCCCGACCCGGCCCCACCGGCACGCCGTTGTGCTTACCCCAGTTGATGAAGTCGGCCACGATCAGGAAGTAACCGGGGAAGCCCATCTGGATGATGGTATTCAGTTCCAGTTCCAGCCGATCCTGGTATTCCTGCAAGCGTGAAGCGCGCACGGCTTCATCCGGGAACAGCACCTGCATGCGTTTGACCAGGCCCTCGCGTGCAAACTGGCGCAGGTAATCGTCCAGCGGCATGCCGCCCGGCGTCGGGAAATCCGGCAGCTTGCTCTTGCCCAGTTCCAGCACCAGATTGCAGCGGCGGGCGATTTCGACGCTGTTGTCCAGCGCTTCCGGCAGATCGGCAAACAGTTCGGCCATCTCGGCCTGGGATTTGAAGTAATCGTCTTCGGTAAAGGTCTTCGGCCGGCGCTGATCGGACAGCACATAGCCTTCCGAGATGCATACGCGCGCCTCGTGCGCCATGTAGTCATCGCGCGTCATGAATTCGACCGGATGCGTCGCCACCACCGGCAAGCCCAGTTCCTCGGCCAGCGCCACCGCATGCGCCACATGCGGCTCGCATTCCGGCCGGCCGTCACGCTGCAGTTCCAGGTAATAGCGATCCGGGAAGCGCGCCGCCCAGTCTGTCGCCAGTCGCCGCGCGGTATCCAGCGATTCGTTGATCAACGCCACGCCGACATCGCCTTGATGGCCACCGGACAACGCAATCAAACCGGCTGCACTTTCGGTCGTGAACCAAGACGGCTGCAGAATCGCCCGGCCGCGATGCATGTTGCTGCGATAAGCCCGGGTCAGCAGTTCGCACAGATTGCGCCAACCCTGGGTGTCCTGCACCAGCAGCAGCATCCGCGTCGGCTTGTCGACCGACTCCGGCGGCGCCACCCAGACATCGCAGCCGGCAATCGGCTTGATGCCCTTTTTGCGCGCACCGGAATAAAACTTCACCAGCCCGAATACATTGCCCAGATCGGTCAACGCCAGTGCCGGCATGGCGTCATTGCGCGCCAGCTTGATCGCGTCATCAATGCGCAGGATGCTGTCCTGGATCGAATATTCGCTGTGCAGGCGCAGGTGGATGTAGCGGGGAACGGACATGGACAGCAGACAAGCAAAGGAGGCGAATTCTACCTGCCCCATCCGGTTCGGGACATGTCTGGACATTTTGCTGCATTACCGCGACACAGCCGATGAACTGAGGCCGCCTGACCAACAGCGGGGCTGTTTCAGGCAGCCGCGAGCAGGCGTTCGTGGTTCAATCGCCAGGAAAATCGGCATCGCCGAAACAACCCGCTCTGCTACGGAAACGCACCAACATGAAAATCCTGGGTAAATATATCCTCACCGGCCTGATCACCCTGCTGCCGGTCATTCTCACGCTGTATTTGCTTTACTGGCTGGCGGACAGCGCGGAAACCCTGCTGGGTGGATTGATCCCGCACCAGATCTACCTGCCCGGCATGGGCATGGCCGCCGCGTTGCTGGTTGCGTTGACGGTCGGTGTGCTGATGCATACGGTGCTGATCCAGCGACTGTTCATGCGCGGTGAACGCATTTTCTACCGTCTGCCGCTGGTAAAGTCGGTCTACTCGGCGATGCGCGACTTCATGGATTACTTCTCGCCGACCCGCAAGCGGGAATTTGAACAGGTCGTCTCGGTGACGATGGGAGACACCGGCATTCGTCTGGTCGGCTTTGTCACTCAGGCCAACCCCACGCTGCTGCCTGATGCCCTGCAAGGCGACGACAGCGTGCTGGTCTACCTGCCGATGAGCTACATGATCGGCGGTTATGCGGTGCTGGTGCCGCGCGCGTCGATCCAGACGCTGAACATGAGCATGGAGGAGGCCATGCGCTTCGTGCTCACCGCCGGCGTGACCGGCGCATCGACGCGGAGCTAGTCTGTCGGACATTGGAACAAATTTGCCTGCATCACTCTGGAAGATACCCCTGGTGAATCAGAAATTCGCCAAACTGCTTATCCGTATGCAGGATGTGATTGACCAGCCATTGATTCAGAAACGTCAGCAGTTCTTCCCGTGTCACCAATCGACCATCATGCAAGCCTTCGCGTAGCTTGACCACTTGTTGCGAGAAGCTGCGATGCTCTTCGCGATGCCTGGTTTCTGCGGCGTCCGATCCTGCTTCGTAGTCATATTCCCGCATCAGACCTTCTTCGGTTTCGAAGTGGTAAATGGCGTAACTCAACAGGTCGCGCGTGATCTGTTCCAGCAGGTCGCGCGTGACGCCGTTGGCGAGACGCTTGTTGGCTTCGTTGAGCGTGTTCACCAGAACCTTGTGCTGGTCGTCGATACGATCGATACCCGTAAGAAAGGTGTCATTCCAGATGATGGGTTGGTGACTGATCATGTCTGACTCCTGAAAAACTTGTTTCAACATTACTGACCGGCGTCGTTGTATTTGACCAGACTGCGAATGTTGGTCAGGGCATCGACAAATGTATCCGCACTGCGCAACAACATCGCTTCGGTTTCACGGCTGGAGACGGTGGCACCGTTCTCCGTCTCGCGGACCAGTTTTTGCGCCAGGAGATGGACGCTTTCATGCAAGGTTTCGACGGCGTGATATTCGGCGAGGTGTCCGTAGCGGCGTGTGCCTTCGCCGTAATACCAGCGACCGAAGTTACATTCATGGCTGTCCAACGGCGGCGCCGGCGTGCGATGTTCCGGGTCCTGGTGCATCCAGTTTTGCAGGCTGGCCAACCATTGACGGTGGTTGACCTCGGCCAGAATTAACTGGAAGTCATCACGCGACAGGCGTTGTGCGGCGTTTTCCAGCCAGCGCGGGTCGGGCTTGAAGTTCTTCAGCCATTCATCGGTATCGGCGCTCGGCATCGGACGCGCAATACCGAAGCCCTGCACCAGATTGCAGCCCATTTCCATCAGCATCAGCGCATGTTCTGCCGATTCGACGCCCTCGGCGACGACCTGGTGACGGAACGCCTTGCTGAGGCCGATGACGCCTTCGACGATGGTCAGGTCATCCGGGTCTTGCAACATGTCGCGCACAAAGGACTGGTCGATTTTCAGACTGTTGACCGGCAGTCGACGCAGGTAGGTGAGGGAGGAAAAGCCGGTGCCGAAATCATCCAGCGCGAAGCGAATGCCCTGGCTCGCACAGGTCTGGATCAGGCGTGTGACGCTGGAAAAATCGTCCAGCGCGGAATTTTCCAGGATTTCGATACAGATCTGGTCGGGCGGCAACTCGGGATGCTCCGCCAGCAAGGCCTGCAACCTGAGCGGAAAATCGACATCACGCAACTGCTGGACAAAAACATTGATGCTGACCGGGATGTTCAGCCCGTTCCGCCGCCATGCCGCAGCCTGGGCGATGGCGTGCTGCATGACCCAGATGCCGACATCGCCGGCCAGCGCGTCATCGCTTTCGACCAGCGGCAGGAATTCTCCCGGCCCCATCAGACCGAGAATCGGATGCTGCCAGCGCAACAGCGCTTCCATGCCGACCACCCGGCCACGGCGACAATCGACGATGGGTTGATAGAACAGACGCAACTGGTTGTCGCCGATGGCCTTTTTGATCAGGCCGAGTGCCGCGCGGTTATCGCGCTGGCGTTCCTCCAGCGCAGGGTTGAACAGGATGAAGCGGTTCTTGCCGGCTTCCTTGGCCAGATACATCGCATGATCGGCATGGCGCAACAGGGTGTCGGCATCGCCGTTGTCAGTCGGGTACAGCGTGACGCCGATGCTGGTCGAGATGGAAACCGGCTGTTCGGCAATGTTGTAGAGCGCAGCCAGACGTTGCAGCACGCGACGCAAGGCTTCTTCCAGTTCTCTGGCGTTCTTCAGCCCGCCCAGAATCAGAACGAATTCGTCGCCGCCAAGCCGTGCCACGGTATCGTCGCCGCGCACGCATTCGCGGAGTCGCTGGGCGACTTCGATCAGCAATTGATCGCCGACTTCATGTCCGTAGTGGTCGTTGACCGGCTTGAAACCATCCAGATCAAGCATGCAGATGCCGAGCTGATCGTGACTGCGTTGGCTGCGTGCCATCGCCAGTTGCATGCGGTCCGCCAGCAGGCGACGGTTGGGCAGATGCGTCAGCGTATCGTAGTGCGCCAGTTCTTCCAGATGCTGCTGGTGGGTCATCCGCTCGCTGATGTCTTCCGCGATGCCGGCAACGCGCACCAATTGACCTGCCGCGTCATGCACCGGAAAGGCGCGCGAGGCAATCCAGCGCAGGCTGCCATCCGGGCGGCGGATGCGATACGGTGAAAACTCAAAGCTGTTCCAGTCGGTTTGGTCGGCAGCGGGAATCTGCTGCTCGACCGTAGCGCGGTCTTCTTCGACGATCGCCTCGAACCAGTCCAGGTTGTTACGGTAAAGATTGTCGGGGCTGCGTCCCCAGATCCGTTCGTAGGCCGGACTGATGTAAATGATTTGCCCCCAGTCCGGCGTGGTAATCCAGAATACGGCGTCGAGGTTGTTGGCGAGTTGCTGGAAACGGCTTTCGCTGGTTTGCAGTTTGTCCAGCAAGCGGGCCTCCTTCCGGCTTTGGCGCACCTGCGCCCACAGCAGCAGCAAGAGCAAGCCACTCATCGACAGGCCGGCGAGCAGGACCGTGATGGGTTCCCGGCTTTGGTTTTGCGCGTAGAACCCACCGGTAGCGGTCATCTGCAAGATCAATTCCCGACCCGGCAAGGTCAATGGATGGCTGTTTTGCAGGCGTTCGTCGGGATCGACCGTCTGGTCCGGCAACCGGCTCGGCAGGTGCTGGATCAAGGTTGGCGGTTGACCGCTGTCCAGCAAACGCATGTCGATGCCCACGGCTGAAGCTTTGGCCATTGCCGCTTCCAGCGAGATACCCGGCCGCAGCAACAGAATGACAAAGCCGCGCAGTGCGGCTTGCCGTTGTTCTGGTGTGGCATGCGGCTGGTCAAGACGGAAAATCGGTTGATAAATCGCCATCGCGAGGGGGCCGCTTTGATCTTGCACCAGGACGAACGGTCGTGTGCTCGATTGGCTGCCGCCGAGCATGGCGGTCTGCATGGCGTCGCGATTCCCCGGCCGCGCATAGGGGTCGATGCCGATGGCCGCGCGGTTCCTTGCAAAGGGTTCAGTGAACAGGATGGGAAAGTACTCGGCGCGCACATCTGCCTTGCGCCTGACACTGGCATCCGACGAGACATGGTAAATGCCCTGGTCGCCCAGCCCTTCTGCTTGCAGCGCCTGCTCGAACGGGATGCGTGCATCGGCTTTGACTCTGGGCGCCCACTGGATCGCCATGATTTCCGGATGCCGCGTCAGCGCCGGCGTAACCATCAGGCGAAATTCGTTGCGGCTGACCTGGTGGGAAGCGTCGAACAGACCTTGCACCGAGGTCAGCACCGTCAGCGCTTCGTTCAGCGAACTTTGCAGGCGCATGGCGCGGTCGTGCGAGAGATGTTCGAAATGGGCTTGTAGTCGTTGTGCTTCGTGTTGCGTGCTGAAGTGGTAGGTGGCGCCGGAAAGCAGCATGCCGGTCAGCGCAATCGCCGCAAGCCAGCGCAAGGGTTGCCCGAACCTGACTCGGCGCATCACGCCAGCCTTGGATCGGGCAGCACGTCGTTTGCATGGATGCAGCCGCAGGCCGAGCCGCCGGAGAACGGCGCAACAGGCCTGCGCGCCTCCCGCGACCCGCGTGGCGAGGTGAGCGAAGCGTCGAGAGAAGTCATATTCATTCCATCGGCCAGTCCGGCCTACCCCTAACGAAAGTAATAGAATCATAACGGTCCGCGTGCTGTTCGACTTGAATGGAAATTCAGCCCGGCCGGCACGCGGCTGGAAGATGCCGTGGCAGCCGGGCGGAGTCCATGCCATTGGCTGGGGAGCCGGTCTGTCTTGGGTATCGTCGACTGCAGACGGCGGCGTTGTTGCCTTGGCCACCAGGAGTCGGTGAATGTCGGCAGCCGCACAATCGTCGAACCCGCTCCTGCCGCCGGCGGCCCTGGCAGGCGCGGCCTGCACGGCTGGTATGGATGTTGCTGGGTGACATGGACCCCAGCCCTCGCAACAGAAAATGCCGAACCCGGAACAGGAAATCCAGCAGGTCAAACAGCACATCGCCACGGTATGCGCGCGACGTGAGCAATTGAAAGCGGAACTGCAGACCGGTGTCATCGTGCCGCGCGTCGGCCTGGCGCGGCTGGAGGCAATCGACCGGGAACTCAGCGTGCTGGATAGCCGTTTCAAGCAGCTCTTGACCAGCGGCGGTTACACCGCCCTGGAAAGCGCGTCGACTTTGCCGGTACTCAAATATCTGCGCCAGTTCGCGGCGGATCGGCGCACCCTGGCCGCCGCCTGAAGCGGCAGCGCGAGCATCCGCCCCGATAGCGGCCTGACTGCGGTCGCGATCGCGGCGCGCAACGAATCATTGATCAGGCCCAAGTCGCTCATTTCACGAACGCGACCACATGATCCAGACCGAGACGGATACCTATCTTCTCGCCGATGGCGTGGTTGTGGTGCGAGTCAACCTGCACCAGAACGCTGGAACCACCCGGCAGGCGCAGGGTGTAGAGGAAGTTCGCACCGCGAAAGGCCTTGCGCTCGACCTCGGCGACCACCGGGCTGTCGTCGTCGTGAATGATGTCGTCCGGCCGCACCAGCACTTCCACCTGACAGCCCTTGCCGCAGCGCTCGCAACCGCCGCCGCGCGCGCACTCGACCGGCACCTCGCCTTCCAGCACGCCCAGCTCGATCTTGATGCGGTGCGGGTCCAGCACCGTGCCGGGCAGCAGCACACCCTGACCGACGAAGTCGGCGACGAAGCGGTTGGCCGGCTGGTGATACAGGTTGTAGGGCGTATCCCATTGCTGAATGATGCCCTGGTGCATCACCCCGATGATGTCGGCCATGGCGAACGCCTCGTGCTGGTCGTGCGTCACCAGCAACGCGGTGATGCCTTCGTGCTTGAGAATTTCGCGCACTTCCAGCGCCAGTTTTTCGCGCAATTCCACGTCGAGGTTGGAAAACGGTTCGTCCATCAGCAGCAGGCGCGGTCCCGGCGCCAGCGCGCGCGCCAGCGCCACGCGCTGCTGCTGGCCGCCCGACAGTTCGTGTGGATAAGCGTCGGCTCGCCCGCCCAGGCCGACAGTGTCGAGCATCGCGGCGACGCGCGCCTGGCGCGCCGGTTTGTCGAGATGACGCAGGCCGAACGCGACATTGCGGGCGATCGACAGATGCGGGAACAGCGCGTAGTCCTGGAACACCATGCCGATCTTGCGCGCGTCCGGCGACAGCGCGTAGCCGGCGTGGCTGACGCGTTCGCCGGCGATGTGGATCTCACCCTCGCGCGGCGCGTCGAAACCGGCGATCAAGCGCAGCACCGTGGTCTTGCCGCAGCCGGAGGGGCCGAGCAGACAGCCGATCTGACCTTGCTCCAGATGAAAGGAGACCCCGGACAGTACGGGTTTGTCGGTGAAACGATGGCCGAGGTTGGTTATTTCGAGGGTATGAGGCATGCGTTTTCCGGATGAACCAAATGAGAGTCATTATAATGTCTGGCTCTTGAAGTCCGTCTTGCCCCTAACATGAAATTTCGTTTTCCGTTCCTGCCGCTGGTGGCAGTGGTGTTGGCGGTGCTGGTATCGCTGCCGGTAGCCAGCATCCTGTTCAATATATTCCAGCCGGACACGGCCGGGGTGTGGTCGCATCTGGCGGAAACCGTACTGGGTGAATACGTCTTCAACAGCGTTGCACTGGCGCTCGGCACCGGTCTTGGCGCGGCGCTGCTGGGCACCGGCGCGGCCTGGATCGTCGCCATGTATCGCTTTCCCGGTCGCGGCGTGCTGGAGTGGGCCCTGCTGTTGCCGCTGGCAATGCCGACCTACGTCATCGCCTATGCCTATACCGATATCTTTCAGTTCGCCGGACCCGTGCAGAGCCTGCTGCGCGAATCGTTTGGCTGGACGCGCGACGATTACTGGTTTCCCGAGGTGCGCTCGCTGGAAGGCGCGATCCTGATTTTCAGTCTGGTGTTCTACCCCTATGTCTACGTGCTGGCCCGCGCGGCGTTCCTGGAACGATCGGGGGTGCTGCTGGAAGCTGCGCGCAGTCTTGGCCTGAGTCAGCGCGCGGCATTCGTCCGCGTCGCCCTGCCCCTGGCGCGGCCCGCGGTGGCGGGCGGCGTGGCGCTGGTGATCATGGAAACGCTGGCGGAGTTCGGCGCGGTGTCCTATTTCGGCGTGCCCACCTTTACCACCGGGATTTATCGAGCCTGGTACGCCTTCGGCGATCCGGTCGCCGCCTCGCAACTGGCCGCCAGCCTGCTCGCCGTGGTGGCATTGGCGCTGATGCTGGAAAAAGCCAGCCGGGGCCGCGCCCGTTTCGACGATGCCGGCGGCCGACCGGTCGACCGCCCGCGCCTGCGCGGCTGGCCGGCGTGGTTGGCACTGGCGGCCTGCCTGTTGCCGCTGGTCGGGGGTTTTCTGCTGCCCGGCGGATTGCTGTTGAACATGGCGCTGGACGCGGGCGACAACCAGTTTGGCGTGAAATACCTGACGCTGGCCGGCAATAGCCTGATGCTGGCCAGCATTGCCAGCGTATTGGCGGTGATGGTTGCCCTGCTGCTGGCCTATGCCGGACGCGCCCATCCCGGTCGCCTGATGGCCGGCGTCAAGCGGCTCGCTTCGCTCGGCTACGCGGTGCCGGGCACGGTGATCGCGGTTGGCGCGCTGATCCCGCTGACCGCGCTCGATCACGCGCTGATCCTCTGGTTCCGCGAGCAGTACGGCATGACGCTGGGGCTGGTCATCACCGGTACGGCAACCGCGCTGGTGTTCGCCTATCTCGCGCGTTTCCTGGCGGTAGCGCTGAATGCGGTCGAGTCGAGCCTGGCGCGCATCCGTCCCAGTCTCGACGAGGCGGCGCGCAGTCTCGGGGCGAGTCGAGCCGGCGTGCTGGCACGCGTGCATGTGCCGTTGCTGTCGGGCGGCATCCTCTCGGGCTTGCTGCTGGTCTTCGTCGATGTCATGAAGGAGTTGCCGGCGACCATCGTGCTGCGCCCGTTCAATTTCGAGACGCTGGCCACCCAGGTCTATATCCTGGCCGCCGACGAACGCCTGGCCGAGGCGGCGACGCCCTCACTGATCATCGTCGCGGTCGGCCTGATTCCCGTGGTGCTGCTGTCACGGACGATGCGGCGTCGGTAAAACGTCATCGACAATCGACCCCGCGGCCTTCGGCTGTACCTGGACCCGATCCAATGGCAACATCCCGAATACGGTTTCAAACAATTTTCATAAGGTAAACAAAGTGGGCGTGATAGCTATCTACCCTCTTCTGGTACTGATCTTATTGCTACCTGCCTGGTTAATCTTCAGGAACAAGGCCGTACAACACCCCATCCGAGTCAAGTGGTCCATAGCCGCTGTTTTAATACCGGCAACTACGTACCTCTCGACGTTTGCGCTTATTTCGTTACTTCAGTTACTGACCGACTCGATCAGGGATCAATGGGGCATGAGTTTGTTAATGCTGCTTGTCCTGATCGCACTGCTATCGCCCTGGGTTGTGTACTTCCTGTTCAAAGAGAAGCATGCATCCAATTCTGATCGGCATTAGAAGCGGCATCTATTCGACTGCCTTTACCGGGCTGATTTTCCAAGCCGCAGTTACAGCCAATAAAATGCTGACTAGCCACAGCCAGTAGCCTGCTGCGTAGCCGGTTACAGTCCGCCAAGCCCCTCCTTCATCAACGATAACTTCATCAACCCCCAAAAACCAGATAGCAAGCAGCAGTGCGGTGACACTGAAAACCAAAGCTGAAATCCGCCACCTAAAAAAGATGCTGGCCCAAGCGACAAAAACAATTGGATTCGCCAACCACGATACCCCGGCTTCAGCATGCAAAATCAGTTCCATCCACCCCATGATTAGCACACCCCACCCCGGCCAGTTTCCACACTCTTCGGAGACACAGAAACTATTGAAGGGCAGGCAAGCCAGGTAAACCACAACGCTTGCCATCAACAAGTTTTCGGGCGCTTGCGCTCTCTGTAATGTTGTCCTCAGCACCAACACAATTCCTTTCAATCTTGCGCGCCATTCCAATTATCCAAACCGATTGAAGCGCTCAAACCGGCTCGACGGCCGGCGGCATACAGTCAATTGCCGCCGCAGCCCTTGAAAGTCAGACAAGCCGATCACGCCGCCATTATCTGCTGCCGAATTTCTACGGATTTACGCCTTCGACAACCGCTGCAAAGCAGTCCGACATTGGACATGAAAAACCCCGCCGAAGCGGGGTTTTTTCTAGTCTGAACGCAGACAGGACGCAGCGAATTACTTCCAGCCAGCCCGATCGATGAAGCGTTGCGCTTTGGGGGTGTATTGCGCCAGTACGCCGGCGGAAAGCTGGTCGACCTTGAATTTGCCCATGGAATCGAGCTGCTTGTTGTTCAGTTTCACCGAGGCGACCACCGGCCACTCGTTGTTGCCATTGGCGAAATAGGTCTGCGCTTCGTCGGAGGCGAGGTATTCCAGGAACTTGACGGCGGCCACCTTGTTGGGCGCGTGCTTGAGCATGCCGCCACCCGAGATGTTGACGTGCGTACCCTTGCCTTTCTGGTCGGGGAAGACGATGGCCACCTTGCGCACCACATCCTGATCGGCGGCTTTGTCCGAAGCCATCAGACGCGCATAGTAATAATGGTTGCTGATCGCCACGTCGCACTCGCCGGCGGCGACTGCGCGAATCTGGTCGGTGTCTCCGCCCTTCGGCGCGCGCGCCAGGTTGGCAACAATGCCGCTAGCCCAGTCGAGCGCTTTTTCGTCGCCGGTGTTGTAGATCATCGATGCCATCAGGGTGCGGTTGTAGACGTGGCCGCCGGTGCGAACGCACAGCTTGCCCTTCAACTTGGGACTGGCCAGATCGGCATAGGTTTGCACCTGCTCGGGCTTGATCTTGTCCGGGTTGTAGGCGATCACGCGGGCGCGGTAGGAATATCCGAACCAGCGATTGTCTGCGCCGCGAAATTGCGCCGGGATGCGTTGATCGATCACTTTCGAACGCACCGGCGCGAACAGGCCGGCATCATCCGCTGCTTGCAGGTTGGCGGCATCGACGGTGATGAATACATCCGCCGGGCTGGCCGGGCCTTCACGGCGGATGCGCTGGATCAGTTCGTCTTCCTTGCCATCGATCCGATTGATGCGGATGCCGGTGGCCTTGGTGAAATTCTCGTACAGTGTTTCGTCGGACTGGTAATGGCGCGAAGAATACAGATTCAGCACGGATTCCTGCGCAAGCGCTGGGGCGGTTCCCAGTACGGTGGAGAGCAGAGCGCCGACCAGGGCAAGGGTTTTGTAACGCATCATGTGACATTCCTGAAGTGGTTGATTAGGCCGCGCAGGGCGGTATGCCTATCTAAACACAAATAGGAATGGTTATCAATGTTTATTGGTTGAAATTTATTTTGTATGCGTCAGCTAGGTTTACATCGCTGGACGCGTCAGTTCTACCCCGCCACCGGTCGAATCTCCCCGCGTGCTTCGATTTCGAAGATATTGTCCAGATAAGGATGCTTGCCGCGAATCCAGGCGTACCAACTGGCTAGCGGGTAGGCGAGAAAAAACAGGCCGCCCCAGCGTTCGTATTGCGCGACATGCACGCGTTCATGTCGCCGCGTTGCCGACAGCGCTTCCGGCGAGCAGGCCAGCACGACATGGCCGAAGGTGATCGCTGCCACCGGACCGGAAAAAGGCAAACGCCTCGACAGCAGCCAACCCGGAAAACCGCCCACCACTTCCAGCACGCCGCTATGCCAGCGCGCTTGTCCGCGCCCCGAGCCGCGCCCCGCAAGCAGCGAGGCGGCCAGCAGGAGTCCGACCAGACTGGCCGGCGCCGCCCAGAAGCATTGCAGGCGCAGCAGTTTCAAAGCTGAGTCGCCTTGAACGTGTTGCAGTCGCCGGGATCGCCGCTTTCAATGCCGCGCTTGAACCAGCGCACGCGCTGCGCCGAGCTGCCATGGGTAAAGCTGTCCGGCACGACATGGCCCTGCGATTGCTTCTGCAAGCGGTCGTCGCCGATCGCGGTGGCGGCGTTCAGGCCTTCATCGACATCGCCCGCTTCGAGCACCTGGCGGGTACGGTCGGCGTGATGCGCCCAGACGCCGGCAAAACAATCCGCCTGCAATTCCAGCTTCACCGAAAGCTGGTTGGCGCGCAGCGGATCACTGCGCTGGCGTTCGGCCTGGACCTGGCCGGAAATGCCGAGCAGGTTCTGCACGTGATGGCCGACTTCATGGCCGATGACGTAGGCCTGAGCAAAATCGCCCGGGGCGCCGAAGCGGCTGCCGAGTTCCTTGAAGAACACCAGGTCGATGTAAATCTTGTTGTCGCCCGGACAGTAGAACGGGCCTGAGGCCGACTGGCCGAGTCCGCAGGCGGTATCAGCGGCGCCGGAAAACAGCACCAGCTTCGGGTCCTGGTAGGTTTTGCCGGATTTGGCGAACAGCATGCGCCAGGTGTCTTCGGTATCGCCGAGCACATGACTGATAAAACGCGCAGCTTCGTCGTCGGCAGGCGGCGGCGCGCTTTGCGACTGTGCAGTGGGTTCATTCAGACCGCCGACCAGGTTCAGTACGGTGCTCGGGTCCACTCCGAGCAACATCGCGATCACCGCGATGGCTACCGTACCCAGACCAATGCTGCCCGCACCGATTCTTCCCCGACTACCTTGACCGCGACGATCTTCCACATTCTGGCTGGCACGACTTCGATTCCAACGCATGACTGACTCCCGATGATTCTGAAGCGTGACAGGATTAATGATGACACTGACACAAATCATTGTAGCGAACGCAAATTCTGCGTTGACTACGGGTCACATGTGGCAAGCGGGATGCCGGCATAGCGCAGCGCGCGTCGGCCGACCCGGCGCGGCGAAGCTGATGTCTTCAGTGCTTGTTGATGTCTGACTTCAGATCACCAAACTTGCCTTGGACTTTGCCGGCAGCATTCTCAATCTTGCCTTTTTGTTCCAGTTTGGCATTCCCGACAACCTTGCCGGTGACTTCCTTCACCTTGCCTTTCGCTTCATTGATACGGCCTTTGACTTGATCCTTGTTCATGGTGTGCTCCTGTATATAAATATTGACCATGGCTCAAAGAACCGAATTCGCATACGGCGCTCGCCACGGCTCCATAGTCATGCCGATCCTCTGGTTTGTTCTGTACGGCACCACACCAAGTCCTTCCTGCCAAATGGACAGCGAGAACAGCGCGCGGGATTACGACGCAGGCGGTCCACGTGAATCGGCTTCCCGATTGATGGTGCGCCAGCGTACAGATCGGCTTGCTTGACCGACCTATTGTGCAGATATGACAAATGCTTTCAGGCATGAGACCTGATCTGCCGACTGGAGAAGTCACCATGAAAGGTTTTGTGCAAGACATCGAGAGTATCGCCATCAAGAATGACGCGTTTCGCCAGGTTCTTTACACGGCAAAAAACTGTCAACTGGTCGTCATGGCGATAAACCCGACGGAAGAAATCGGAGCCGAGGTCCACAACCTCGACCAGTTTTTTCGCGTCGAAGAAGGAACCGGCGAAGCCGTTCTCAATGGTGTGCGCACGCCGATCAGCGCGGGGTTTGCCGTACTCGTGCCTGCGGAGACGAATCACAACATCATCAATACCGGCAGTGTTTCACTGAAGCTCTATACGCTCTATGCGCCACCAAACCATCGAGACGGCGTTGTCCATCGTACCCGTGCCGACGCGGAAACCGACGATGAACACTTCGACGGCAAAACAACGGAATAGCGCGATAACTTCACACCGTATTGCAGCACTACAAGGAGCAGAAATCATGAGTAAACCAGTGGACGGTAACGATATCCGCCAAAAGATGATTGCCGAAGACATGCAATACCATGCCGAACGACCTGGGATCGGCGACCAGGATATCCACGAAGGATGGATTCGGGCAGAAGAGGCCAGGGGAGCGGAAAGGGCCGACATCAGGGCCGAAACCCGCCAGCACATGATTGCTGTCGGCGCCTATTACCTCGCCGAAAAGCGAGGTTTCGCCGGCAATGGCTGCGACGATGACTGGTTAATGGCGGAGGCCGAAATCGACGGGGTTATGCAAGGTCACGTCTAAAATCCGCACGGCTACGCCGCGACTCACCCCGATGTCGCCCGCGCCCGTAACGCCCAGCATCGCGAGTTCTTCCGGCAGATCGTCGCCATCTGCGACCGGTTGCGCGAGAAGCGGCACGTGTCCAGCGTTGAAGTGCTGAAGTACCTCAACGCGCGGCTGCGCCAGCATGTGCTCGGCATCGACCCGTTGCTGGGCGCCTTCGTGCGCAACGCCCAGGCGCAGAAAGGCGATGCTCAGGCCGGCTGAAACAGATGGCGGGCAAACCGCTCTTGATCAGCTTCAACCTGCTGTTTCAAGCCCGAAAGCATGACAATATCACCCCTGCCCCCAGCCCCCTTTCCTTTCCCCCTTCCCCGTTCCTTCATGACCCCTGCCATCAATGCCGCGAAGCAGGCGAAAACGCCATTTCAGATCCACGAGTACATGCACGATCCGAAGGCCGAGTCGTATGGCGAGGAAGCGGCGGTGAAACTGAATCTGCCGCTGGAGCGGGTGTTCAAGACGCTGGTGGTGGAACTCGATGGTAAGTCGCTGGCGGTGGCGGTGGTGCCGGTGTCGGGCAAGCTGGATATGAAGGCGTGCGCGGCGGCTCTGGGTGGCAAGAAGTGCGAGATGGCCGCGCAGAAGGATGCCGAGCGGTCAACCGGTTATGTGCTGGGCGGCATCAGCCCGCTGGGGCAGAGAAGACGGCTGCCGACGCTGATCGATGCGTCCGCGCAGGGTTTCATTACGCTGTTCGTCAGTGCCGGTCGGCGCGGGCTGGAGATCGAACTGGCGCCGGAAGACCTGGCGAAGCTGACTGACGCGCACTTTGCGGACGTCAGCCGGTGAACCTGCGACGAGTCGCCTGTCGCAGGTTCACCGGCTGACGAAAACCACCGGCGGCTAGTGTGGTGTTGCACGCTTGCCGGCGCATATAGAACGGATGGATTATGCCGTCAGGCTAGGCGCGGACCCGCGGCCGTATGGGGTATACGGCAAGGGGCCGCAACGACGCTTGGCGGGAAAAGCCGCCGTTTTATGGGCCGGATAGCGTACAACACCACACTAGAGTCCCCGGAAAAACTCCAGCGCCTCGGCCAGACTCCCGACCCCCACCACCTCCATGCCGGCAATCCTGGCGTCCTTGCCTTTCGGCAGATTGGCTTTCGGGCACAAGGCCTGGGTGAAGCCGAGTTTGGCGGCTTCCTTCAGACGTTCCTGGCCGCGCTGCACCGGCCGTATCTCGCCGGTCAGGCCGATTTCACCGAATACCGCCAGCTTGTGCGGGATCGGCTTGCTGCGCAGCGACGACACCACCGCCATCGCCACCGCCAGGTCAACCGCCGGTTCGGTGATCTTGACACCGCCGACGGCGTTGACGAACACATCCTGGTCATAACAGGGAATGCCGCCATGGCGGTGCAACACGGCGAGCAGCATGGCGAGACGGTTGCCATCCAGGCCGACCGTCAGGCGTCGCGGATTCGGCGCGTGCGCGGCATCGACCAGCGCCTGGATTTCCACCAGCAGCGGTCGCGTGCCTTCCTGCGCGACCACCACGCAGGAACCCGGCGCTTCACGTTCATCGCGGTTGAGAAACAGCGCCGAAGGATTGGAAACCCCCTTCAGCCCTTTGTCGGTCATCGCAAATACACCGAGCTCGTTGACCGCGCCGTAGCGGTTCTTGAACGCGCGTATCAGGCGGAAGCTGGAACTGGTGTCACCCTCGAAATACAGCACGGTATCGACGATATGCTCCAGCACGCGCGGGCCGGCCAGCGTGCCTTCCTTGGTGACATGGCCGACCAGCAAAATGGTGATGCCCGCCTGCTTGGCGTGGCGGGTCAGTTCCTGCGCGCATTCGCGCACTTGCGCAACGCTGCCGGGTGCGGATTGCAACTGGTCGGTGTAGACAGTCTGGATCGAGTCGATCACCGCGACTTCCGGCCGCTCTGTTTTCAGAGTGGCGAAGATTGCTTCCAGGCGTATTTCAGTCAGCAGCGGAATATCGGCGTTCAACCCCAGACGCCGCGCCCGCATGGCAATCTGCGCGGCGGATTCCTCGCCGCTGACATACAAGGTGCGGCTGCGCGCGCTGAGCTCGGCCAGCGCCTGCAACAACAGCGTCGATTTGCCGATGCCGGGGTCGCCGCCGATCAGCACCACGCCGCCGCCGACCAGACCGCCGCCGAGGACGCGATCGAACTCGGTCAATCCGGTCGCCAGGCGCGGCGTATCGATCGCCTGCACCGCCGACAGCCGCACCACCTCGCCATTCGCCGCCAGAGACTGGAAACGGCTCGGCTTGGCTTCACGCAGCGACTCGGTCAAGGTGTTCCAGGCCATGCAGTGCGGACACTGGCCTTGCCATTTGCTGGTCTGGCCGCCGCACGCGGAACAGACGTAGTTGGATGCGATTTTTGCCATGCGCTGTTATAGCGGGCCGGTTGACTCCAGGCAAGGAAGCCGACCGCGCCGGCTGGCTGGCGCCTGCCATAACGCTTATCATCGCTGGTGTTGCGCAATTTTCTTATTCACCGCCGCCGACCGGCCGCCTTGGCAGCCTATCCCGGCACTCATTTACCCCAGGATCAACATGAAATGCGTGGATGATTTCCGCTTCCGCTTAGGTCGTCACGAACTGGTGCCGATCATGATCGGCGGCATGGGGGTCGATATATCGACCGTCGAACTGGCGCTGGAAGCCGCGCGTCTGGGCGGTGTCGGACACATATCCGACGCCATGGCGCCGACCGTCATCGACCGCCATTTCAAGACCCGTTTCGTCAAGGACAAGCTCAAGCTGTACAAGGCCAACGTCACCAACCTGGCCGACAAGTCCCTGGTCAAGTTCCATCTCGGCGAACTCGAGGAAGCCACCCGCATGCATGTGCGGCGCGCCATGGATGCCAAGCACGGTTCCGGCATGGTGTTCATCAATGTCATGGAAAAGCTGACCATGAACGCGCCCAAGGAAACCCTGAAAGTGCGCTTGAACGCCGCGCTGGATGCCGGCATCGACGGCATCACGCTGGCGGCGGGACTGCATCTGGGCTCGTTCGGCCTGATGGAGGAACATCCCCGCTTTCGTGACGTTCATCTCGGCATCATCGTCTCCAGCCTGCGCGCCTTGCAGTTGTTCATCCGCAAGAATGCCCGCACCCAGCGCCTGCCCGACTACGTTGTCGTCGAAGGTCCGTTGGCGGGCGGCCATCTGGGCTTCGGCATGGACTGGGCGCAGTATGATCTGGCCAGCATCGTCGGCGAAATCCAGACCTGGCTGAAAGCGGAACAGCTCGACATCCCGCTGATTCCCGCCGGCGGCATTTTTACCGGCACTGAAGCCACGGCCTTCCTGGAACAGGGCGCCGCCGCATTCCAGGTCGCCACACGCTTCACCGTGACCCGTGAATGCGGTCTGCCGGACCCGGTTAAACAGGAATATTTCAAGGCCGACGAGCAAGACATCGAGGTCAACGGCATCTCGCCCACCGGCTATCCGATGCGCATGATCAAAAGCAGCCCCGGCATTGGTGCCGGCACCCACCCGAATTGCGAGTCGTTCGGCTATCTGCTCGACGCCAATGGCCGTTGCGCCTATATCGACGCCTACAACCGCGAGGTGGCCGCACATCCGGGCGAGAAAAAAATCAGGGTGTACGACAAGACCTGCCTGTGCACCCACATGCGCGACTTCGATATCTGGACCTGCGGCCAGTACACCTATCGCCTGAAGGACACCTCGGTCAGACAGGCGGATGGCGACTTCGCCCTGCTCTCCGCCGAACACGTGTTCCACGATTACCAATACAGCAAGGACGGCAAGATCACCCTGCCCGCCGACTAAGCAGCCGACTGCGGAGACTGCGGGGTTTCAGCGCCGCGCCGCCAGTTCTTCGCACAGCACAGCCAGCGGCCGGGCGGCGGCGAAGTAGTGGCCTTGGCCGTAATTCACCCCCAAGGCCCGCAAGGCATCGGCGGTGGCCTTATCCTCGACAAATTCGGCCACGGTATGGATACCCATGATGCGCCCCACCTTGGCGATCGCTTCGACCATCGCCGCATCGACCGGATCGCGCGCCATGTCGCGCACGAATGCGCCGTCGATCTTCAAATAATCGACGCCCAGGTTATGCAGATAGGCGAACGAGGACAGACCGCTGCCAAAATCATCCAGCGCGAAACGGCAACCCATGGCTTGCAGATCTTCGATCAAGCTGCGCACTGATTCGAGATTCGAGATCGCCGCGGTTTCGGTGATCTCGAAACACAATTGCGGGGCCATCGTCGGATGTTCGCGCATCGCCGCACGGATGAAGTTCTGGAATTGCGCATTGCCCAGTGAAGCACCGGACAGGTTGATACCCAGCACGACTTTCACGCCTGTCTGCGGCAAGCGGTCGGCGCATTGATAGAGCGTGGTTTCGATCACCCAGCGGTCTATCGTCGGCATGATCTGGTAACGCTCGGCAGCGGGAATGAAAGCGGTCGGCAGAATCGGAAATTCCGCATCATGCAAACGCAGCAGCAGTTCATAGTGCAACTCGGTAGCGGTTTCCGATGCGGCAGTCTCATCCAATGCCACGATGGGTTGGTAATACAGTCGAAAATGGTCCGCCTGCATGGCCCGCTTCAAACGCTCCACCCACTGCATCTCGCCGCGCCGGCGTTCGACTTCCTCATCGCCGCGCCGATACAGGCGCACCTGGTTACGGCCGGCATCCTTGGCGGCATAGCAGGCGGCATCCGCGGCGCTCATCAGATGTGCGGTATCCGGCCAATCCTGATCCAGTTCGACCAGACCGATGCTGACGCCCACCTGATACAAGCGACCATTCCAGGAAAACCGGAAATTGCCGATCATGCCGCGCAGTTTTTCCGCCAGTTGCAAGCCGACATCGGCTTCGCAATCGCTCAGCAAGACGCCGAATTCATCGCCGCCTAGACGCGCCACCAGATCGCTGTCACGCAGCGTCCGCCGCATCGCCGCCGCCAACTGGCGCAGCAGTTCATCCCCGGCCTGATGTCCGCTGGTGTCGTTCACCAGCTTGAACTGATCCAGGTCGAGATACAGCAGGCAATGTCGCCGATCCGACTCGCGCGTCGACTCCCAGGCCAGTTGCAGCGGCTGATCGAAACCAGCGCGATTCAGCAGACCGGTCAAAGCGTCGTGATGTGCTTGCCAAGAAAGCTTGGCAGTTGCCGCGCGAATTTTTTCCTGCATCGTGTCATAGGAGTTTTTCAACTCCGCCAGCATGTGATTGACACCCCGTTCGAGCACCGCGAATTCCCCGCCGGTTTTCACCTGCACCCGGACGTTCAGATCGCCCGCGGCGATCTGCTCGACGGCCTGGGTCAGCGCGCTGATCGGACGCACGATGTCGCGACCCAGTCGCCAGGCCAGCAGACTGGCCAGCAGCAAGCCGAATCCGGTAATCGACAGACCGGCCAGCAAAATGGTGTTCTGTCGTTCCAGGGTTGCCCGACGCGAGACTTCGAGCATGACAAATCCCAGAGACAACGGCGGCGTAACGACGTCACGTGGCGCGGAAAGGTCATCGATTTCCAGCGCCTGTTGCAGCACCGGCGCCGCAACCAGAATCGCCAGATCATTGCGTGCGACAAGGCCGGAAACTTCACCGCGCCAATCCGCGTGCAACGATTGCGCGCCCTGCTTGACGATAGCCCGACCTTGCACATCGACGATCACCACGAATTGAATGTCCGGCTCTCGCACCAGGCGTTCGGTGAGCAATTCAAGCTCGGGACGATTCCCCGAAAACAATGGAAATTCAGACGCCATCGCCAGTTGATTGGCGCGTTCGAAAGAGTGCCGCTCAAAAGCCCGATCCATTTCCGAATATGCGGATGCGATGAAATACCAGGACAACCCCCCGGCGACCAGCAGCAAAGGCAACAGCGTCAACATCAACACCCGTGTCCGGATGCCACGATTGCTCATCCAGGGGTCATTCACTTGTCGACTCCAGCTTGCTGCGAATGTCGGCTTCGTTCGGCAGCACCAGTCCCAGCGAGCGCGCCACATGTGGATTGAACGCAATCGAGTTTTCACTGGCATGCCTTGGCGCGGGCAATTCTCCGGTCTCGTTCAGCCGCAATGCGAACTGGCCACCCTGCAATCCGATCTGCGCCGGTGAGGAATAGACGCTGGCTACCGCCCCCGCTTTGGTCAGCCCCTGTGAGAAGCCGACCACCGGAATCCGGAAGCGATAGGTCGTCAGCAATACGTTCTGTGCATTGCCGGCATTGATGGCTATGGAATCCGGCACCAGCAGCAACACATCACTTTCCGAAAGAACCCGGCGCAATGCCGGCGGCAAATCCTCGGGCCCGGTTACGCTGGCCACATTGATGCGTAAATTGCGCCGCGCAGCAACCTTGACCAGCGCTTTCGCAACGCTGTCGTTTTCCGGTGAAACGACCAGCCCGACACTGCGCGCGTCTGGAAAGACCGCTTGCACCAATGCCAATGAACGTTCGGGCGGCTGGTCGATGAAAACGGCGGAAAGATGTTTTCGGGGCAGCCCGGCAGGCCATATCAACTTTTCGCTGGTCGCGCGCGGAATCATCAACGCCAGGACCGGCGCCCGTCCGACATGATTTTCAGCCACAAAGCGCGTCGCCTTGACGCCTACCGGCGCCAGCAGATCGTTGGCTCGGGTCAGACCTTGCATCTGGGCGACATCAAGTTCCGCCAGCAACCAGACCTTGACGCTCTGCCACGGCCCCACACCGCCGCGAAACGCGGTCGCCACTTCCTGGTATGCCGGACCGTCGTCGCTCAGGATCAGATGCACGACGCCGGCCGCCCCGGCTGGCGCGCAGAGCAGACAGAACAGAAAGTGGCAAGCTATCCGGCGAAGCATCAATCAAGCCGTTCAGCAGATTCAGAAATCAAGCTGAAATGAAATGTTGGTTCGGCGGTCGAAAGCGTTTCGCGGACTGTCGTGAAAATCCATATAGGTCCCTGAAAGGTTTTGCCAGGTCAGAGCGATCTGCCCGCGCATGTCTTTTATATGGAAGGATTTTGCCAGACGGGCATCCAGCCGCCGATAACTCGCAATGCGATCTTGATCAATCGCGGTGAAACTGGATACCCAATAATGCGACAAGGTCATGTCGACACCGCGCCCGAAGCGATGCATCCAGTGCAGACCCGTCATATGCGGCGGCGAATATTCCTGATAATCGATGTCGGTATCGATATCCAGATAGGCATGGTTGAGCATCAGCATGTTGTTTGGCGCGGGATGCCATTTGGCCTGGATTTCATAACCCTGCTGCAGGACATCTTCCAGGTTGTACCAGTCCCGATAAGGATCACCCACACGCCCTTTGCAGCCCTTTTTTCCCGTAGGGCACTGGACATCGATGAAATTCGCAATCCGCTCGCGGAACAAGCGCACATCCAGCGTGATGTCCTGTTCCGGCCATTGCCCGATGTAGCCAAGCTCGCGGCTGATGATGGATTCGGGAACTACATTGCCGGTGGCGAGAATGTCCGGGAACAGCACGTCAGGAAATCCAGGCACCTGCGTCGAAATTGGCAGACCGTCCGCAGTCAGCAGTCTGATACGATAATCCGCGCTGGTTTCGAACAGCACCGGGTTGCGATAGGCCTTGGAAACGCCGAAGCGAAATGAATGTTGCGCGGAGGGTTGCCAATGCACCGTCGCGCGCGGAGAAAAACGGCTGCCGACCATTTCGTAGTCTTCCCAGAAAATGCCTGTATTGAGCAGCCAGGCATTGGCCATCCGCCATTCCAGATGACCGAAAAGACCATGCGAATCAACATGCAGCTTGTCCGTGTCGTTGTAATACAAAAGTGAGCGCACAGAATCGCGTCTGATGTAGGCACCGATCGCGGAGCGCAGGTCGTCGCCATGAGAACTGTCCAGTTCGATCTCGGTATGCCAGCGTTGCGCCAGAAGATCGGCTTCGTAATAGGCCCCCGGAAACAGACTGACCGGTACATCCTCGGTCGTATCCAGAGAGTTGAAGAACAACTTGGCTAACAGCTTGTTTCCGGATGGCAACAGCAGTTGATAGTCCGCCTGAAAATAACTGCTCTTCACCGCCTGATCATGTGGCTGAAAGGATACATCCGTAATTCTGCCCTCGCCACGGTTCCCCCAGAGAGCGCCCAATTGCAGGCTGAGATTTTCCCGGCTGCCAAGTTCGAACTCGCCGCGGTAATTCAACATCCGGCTGTTTTCATCATCATGGTGATCATCGAATCCATCATCCTGGCGCTCGCCAAGGGAAACACGGTGACTGCCGCGCTCCGAGCGTCCGGCCCAGCGAAACAGGGCTTCGCGGCGGTCATGATTGCCGGAGGCTATCTGCAACATGCGTCCGGCCACGTCATCCGGATGCCGGGTGATGATATTGATGATGCCGGTAAACGCATTGGCGCCGAAACTGGCGGCATTGGGACCGCGCACAACTTCGATCCGCTCGATGTCCTGAATCGCAATCGGCAAAGTATCCCAGCGTACGCCACCGATGCTGGGCAGATACACCGAGCGACCATCCACCATGACTTGCATGCGCCGCGCATACTGGTCTGCAAAGGTATGCGTCACATTGTGGAACCAGCCCTTCTTGAAGCCGACATACATGCCGGGCGCCAGGCGGAACAGATCCGCAAGGTTGTGATAGCCCGACGCTTCGATCTGCTTGCGGTCGATCACGGTAATCGAGTTCGGCGCATCCATCAGCGGCTGAGACAAACGACTGGCGGTCAGAACGGTCGGCATTTCGGCCAGAAAATCCGTCTCGGACAACTCGGACTGGGCTTGTGCCGGCTGCGCAAGCACAAGGCAGATAAAAATGAGCGAGCGATGTATCACCATGTCGGAGCTTCTCCACAGTCTTTTGCCATTGCAGCCAGATAACTTCGATGCAGTTCCTGTTCCGCTTCGTTGGCACGTAAAACCTTGAGCGATCCGCCGCGCCGCACCGCCCCGCTCGTCAACCGGGCCGGCTGGCTGATCTCGATACCCAGGGTTTCCTGGCCGCGCGTCATCGCCAGATAGACCTCGGCCAGCAACTGCGCATCGAGCAAGGCACCATGGAAGGTACGGCCAGCGTTGTCGACAAAATAGCGGCGGCAGAGCGCATCCAGATTGTTCTTCTGCCCAGGATGCAGTTGTTTCGCCAACTTGAGCGTATCCAACACCGTGCAATAACGCTTGATCGGACCATCATCCTGGCGTGACAGTTCGACATTCAGAAAGCCGATATCGAACGGCGCGTTATGAATCACCAGTTCCGCATCCCGCACAAAATCGAGAAACTCGGCTGAAATATCCGCAAAGCGCGGTTTGTCAGACAAGAATTCACGACTCAATCCATGCACCGATAACGCACCGGCATCAATGTCGCGTTCCGGATTGAGATAAACGTGATAGGTCGCGCCAGTGATCCGGCGATTGAGGATTTCCAGCGCGCCAATCTCAATCACGCGATGCCCCTGCGCGGGATCGAGACCGGTGGTTTCGGTATCGAGAACGATTTGTCGACTCATGCCTTGCGCACTCCTTCATTCGCCAATGCATCGGCAATTTCATTGCCGGGATGGCCGGCATGGCCTTTCACCCAGAACCACTCGACCTGATGTCGAGCCGCCTCATCGGCCAGCGCCCGCCACAAATCCTGGTTTTTTACCGCGCCGCCGGAAGCGGTTTTCCAGCCGCGCCGCACCCAGTTCGGCAACCATTCGGAAATGCCCTTTTGCACATACTGGGAGTCGGTATGCACCCGCACACGACAGGCCCGGTTGAGCGATTTCAGGCCTTCGATAACCGCCATCAACTCCATCCGGTTGTTGGTGGTATCACGCGCGCCGCCGCACAGCCGCTTCTCGTTCTCGCCATAACGCAGCAGCACGCCCCAACCGCCCAGACCGGGATTGCCCTTGCAGGCCCCATCGGTGTAAAGGTCAACCACTGCAGCGGATTCCGAATTCTGATCAATCTTTGCGTTCATGCCCTAATTTCTGTGAAGAAGTTCTTGTTGATTGCGCCCAGGCCGGTCGCGCGCGCCAGCCGCTTTCCCGCTTCGGCGCGATGATGCGCATGCCATGCACGCGCTTGACCGCATGGATCAGATAAACCCCGCCGCCCAACGCCCACCATCGATCTCCCGGCGCCTCCAGAAAACCGAAGTGTTTCAGCCAGGCGGCGCGCTCGACAGGCGGCGCATAACACACCATGCGACCGCCGACACATTCAAATCCCATCAAGGCCAGCCAATCCTTGATGCGGGTCAGATGAATGAACCGACCGTGCCAGGGATGCGTCGGCGGCTTGCTGGAAAAACGCCCGGTCAACAGGCGTCTCAACCCCCAAAGACTCATGGGATTGAAACCACTGAGCAGCAGCCGGCCTTCCGGCCGCAATACGCGTTCCGCTTCACGCAACACCTGATGCGGATGCATGGAAAACTCCAGGACATGCGGCAAGGCCAGCAAATCCAGACTCTGGCTGGCTATCGGCAGCAATTCCGGCGCGGCGCGCAACGGCCCGGCGTCAACACCGGCACAAAAGCGATGCGGCATGCGATTGGCGCGCAGAAAATCGCTGTCGCACTCACCCATCTGCAAGGCATGGAATCCGAACAAATCACTGCTGACGGCATCGAACCATTCCAGTTCGCGGGCCAACACATATCGGCCAAGATCACTTTCATACCAGCGCAGCATGGTTGACGCCCAGAGGCTTCCTCGAATAAATAGCCGACATGATGAAAATTGAAGCCATTCCAACTTTCCAGGACAACTACGTCTGGGCCATCCACAACGGCCGCTCGGCGATTCTGGTCGATCCCGGTCAAGCGGGTCCAATTCTAGCTTGGCTGAGCGCTACCGGGATGACCGCCCAGGCAATCCTGGTGACGCACCATCATCATGACCATGTCGGCGGCATAGCCGGATTGCTCGAACATGCGCCAATCCCGGTCTACGGACCCGCGCGTGGCGCGGTCAAATCCAAAACCGTCAGTGAAGGTGAAATATTGGATTTCGAAGGTATTTCATTGAATTTCAAGGTCATCGATACGCCAGGCCATACCCTGGATCACGTCTGTTATCTGGCCGTAAATGAACACGTCCCTGAACATGGCCATGAACACGACACCGTCGCGCATCTGTTCTGCGGCGACACGCTGTTTTCCTGCGGTTGCGGCCGTCTGTTCGAGGGCACGCCGGCCCAGATGTACGCATCGTTATCGCGGTTGGCGGATCTGCCTGGATCCACTCTGGTCTATTGCGCGCATGAGTACACCCTGGAAAACATTGATTTCGCGCTCGAAGCCGATCCCGACAATCCCGACTTGCTGGCGCGACACGCGCAAGCGCTGTTGCTGCGCAAGCAAGGAAAAGCCACTTTACCCATTCCGCTCAGCAGCGAACTCAAGTGCAATCCGTTCCTGCGCTGCGACTTGCCCGCCCTGGTTGTTGCGGCATCACAACACTATAAAAAGTCGCTCAACCCCGGCGTGGATACGTTTGCGTCGGTTCGAACCTGGCGCGACGAGGTCTGACGCAACCTTTTTTTATCGGCATCTTTGCCATGCGACTTGAGACAATCTTTCGCATTGGCTAGAATCCCTAATCACATCAATATGTTGCAATATTTTCTTGAGATCCAAGCGAGCCGGATGACCTTATCTTTTCGTTCCATCACCGCCCTGTTAAGCCTTGTCCTGACGGCCTCCACGAGCCTCGGAGCAAGCGCTGGTGACACCCCGATCAGCCTGAAAACAGATTCCGCATTCAGTGATCTGAAGTTCAGTTACTCCATCGCGGCGCTGCCAGTCCTCGACAACGAGGCGGATATCGATTTATGGAACCGCATCCGCAGCGGGTTCAAGTTACCGGAATCCGATCCGCGTCTGACCCGGGTGCATGAGCACAGCTATACGAAGAACCCGGTTTCCTTCGAACGCATCGCCGAACGCAGCAGACCCTACCTGTTTCATATCGTCGAAGAAGTTGAACGGCGCGGCATGCCGATGGAGATCGCACTGCTGCCGATGATCGAATCGGCATTCAATCCGCAAGCGCTGTCGCCGATGCAAGCCTCCGGTATCTGGCAGTTCATCCCCTCGACCGGCAAGGTCTATGGCCTGCAGCAGAATGCCTGGTTCGACGGACGGCGGGACATTCTGCAAGCCACCAAAGCAGCGCTGGATTATTTGCAGAAACTGCATGGCATGTTCGGCGATTGGGAACTGGCACTCGCTGCCTACAACTGCGGCGAGGGTTGTGTCGCCAGAGCGCAGTCACGCGTTGCCGGCAACAGCTATAACGCCATCAGGTTGCCCAACGAAACCCGCAACTACGTACCGAAGCTGGTCGCCGTGCGCAACATCGTCCAGCACCCGGATCGTTTCGGCGTCAATCTTGAGCCGCTGGCCAACGAGCCCTATTTCCTGCAAGTCAAGCTCAAGCACCCGATGGAAGCGCGTCAGGCGGCAAAGCTGGCGGAAATGAACCTGGACGAGTTTCTGATGCTCAATCCGGCCTTCAAACGCCGCGTGATTCATACCGAAACCCGGAATGTGCTGCTCTTGCCGGCCGACAAGCTCGACGCCTTTCAATTCAACCTGCATCAACAGGATGGCCGGTATCGCCTGCAACACTATGCCGCGCAACGCGGCGAAAGCGCCAAGGCGATAGCCAGCAAATTCGGAGTCAGCCTAGCCTGGTTGAACGAAAAAAACCCGCTCAAGCTGACCAATGGCAAACTGGCGCAGGCGCAAACCCTGGTTGTGCCACTGGCGTCCACCCTACCGAATACGCGCAACGTGCGTGAAACCACAACCAAGCAACGCCCGACAGTTCGGACTCACACCGTCCGCAAAGGCGATACGCTGGCTGCTGTAGCGAGGATGTACAACGTCAAGATTGCCGATATTCGGCAGTGGAACGAAAACGCCGAACCCTTGCTGCCTGGCAGCAAGCTCACTATCCCGACAACCAGTTGATCGCGTTGCCGCGAAAACGGACGTACCTGTTGCACGCTTGTTTGCCCTGAATAACGGATCGACTTTCCCATCAAGCAAGCTGTCGGTCATCCCCGGAGTTGTGTCCGCCCGAACCATTCGGGCGGACATTCTGGAACCCGACTTATTTGACAGTTACCTTCAGTTCGTCGCTGGCGCTGGCCCCATCATCATCCGTCACGGTCAGAGTAACAGTGACTATGGTGCCTGATCGCGCTCTGGGGCTCACTTTGATAGTGGGTGTAGCCGTGGTCGCGCCGGACATGACGCGCACAACATTGTTGCTGCCGCTCACCCAGGAGTAACTGGCGATGCCCCCATCCGGATCAGTCGATGCCGAACCGTTCAACACCAAAGAGGCGCCTTTGGCCAGGCTGACATCGGCCCCCGCGTTGGCCGTGGGGGGCAAATTGTTCGGCGGCGGTGCTTGAATGGCTGCGAGCGCCGAATTCAGATTCAGCCGGCCTCCGGTTACGGTTTTCCCTGTCAACGCAGCATTGGCATCAACGCTGTCGAGTATGGCGTCCTTGATTTGGGCTTGGTTCAGCGCAGGATCTGCAGCCATCAGCAAGGAAACCGCGCCGGCAACATGAGGCGCGGCCATCGAGGTGCCGGAGAAGGATCCATAACCGCTACCCGGTAGCGTGCTCAGAATGCCATCGCCTGGCGCGCCGAGATCCACACTGGTCAGACCATAGTTGGAAAAGGACGCGCGCGCATCGGTACGAGTGGTGGCGGCAACCGAGATGATGTTGGAATGGGTCAGCGAGGAAGGGTAGCTTGCTCGACTGTCATTGTTTCTATTTTCGTTGCCGGCGGCGACGACCATGGCTATACCGGCATTCTGGGACGCGGTGAAGGCATCGGAAAGAGCCTGCGAAAACCCGCCTCCGCCCCAACTGTGATTCATCACGCGGGCGCCCTTGTCGATGGCATAGTAGATCGCCTCGATAGCGTCGGAAGTGGACCCCGAGCCGGCTGCACTGAGAAACTTGAGCGGCATGATGAGCGCATTTCGATTCACCCCCACCACACCCAGGCCATTGTCGCCGACCGCAGCGATGGTGCCCGCGACATGGGTACCGTGGTCATTATCGTCAAAAGCATCGTTGTCATTGTTGACGAAATCCCAGCCTCGCGTATCGTCAATGAAGCCGTTGCCATCATCATCGACACCGTTGCCGGCTATTTCGCCAGGGTTGCTCCAGATGTTTGCAGCCAAATCCGGATGGCCATGATCGACCCCGGTATCCACCACCGCCACCAGCACCTGACCGCCGGTCAAGGTGTCCCAGGCTTCCGGAGCATCGATGTCAGCATCGACCGTGCCGCCGCTCTGGCCGGTATTGTGCATGCCCCAAAGCTCATTGAAGTAAGAGTCATTGGGGACGGCGTTAATATGCACGACATAATCAGGCTCGACCCATTCCACGCCCGGCAATCTGGCAATCCGATCCATCATCCTGGAAAGGTTTTCCTCACCAGCAAAATCCATGACCCGCCAACGTTTGGCAATGGCGGTGCGAGGCTGAGCACCGGAGCGCAGCTTGCGCACCTGATTGATGCCAACGTCGCGCGCGGTAGCGTGCGAGGCGCTGGCATCCTGTTCGGATTTGAATTTGACCAGAATTCGACCCGGCACGTGTTGCGAGACATCTGCCGCCTGAACAGAACCCGCGCCAAGCCAAGCCATGGCAATAGCGGTCACCAACAGTTTCCTGCGAGAGCTTTTATGCATTTTTATCTCCTGGATTAGACGAGCATAAGCCACCCATGCTGGGTATGGGCTGCATATGGGAAGCGCGGTTAACCAGCAGTCTGTTCCGCCAAACACATGGCATTGAACGGCGTCTTTTTCCGCCATGCGGCGTTGCATCCCCTTGCCGTATACCCCATGCGGCAAGGGACACCTAGCCTGACAAAAAAACACATCTGTTTCATTTGTCACCTTTTTGGCGGAACGGACTACTAGAGGGGGAAATTCCCAATATATTCATCGATCAAGCTGACGAATATTTCGCGAGTATAGGTCAGACCAAAACGCGGCGGTGTGAGGTTGTTAACACTCCCGCGAGCCCCCCGATCACCAATCCACCACCTTTGTATCCAGCAATTCCAGAACCTGGGCAATAGACAACCAACCCGATGGTGGCGCCCCGAAAACTCAATCTGCCTTGGGTTCCAGCGCGCTGGGGGAAATCTCTATTTTCGCGCGAGACTTGGCGCTTTCAAGATAGGCGCGCATTTCTTCCTGCGCCAGCAAACGCCGCATGTCGTTGCGCATGGCCTTGACCTGCTCGGTCGGCATTTCGCCTTCGGCGACACGATTGATGCGATACAGCCGATAGCCTTCCGCGGAAGCCACACCCGCCCAGCCTGGCAATTTGGCGGCATCGGCGCTGAAAATGGCGCGCAGCGAGACAGCGGGAACATTCAACGGTTGCATGCGGGAAACGGTCATCGGGGCAGACAGGGTCAAACCGGACTGATTGCCGGCGCGAGCAACTGCCAGAGCCTTCTGACCCGCATCCACCGCCAGGCTGCGGGCTTTGGCGGTGGCCAGAGCCGAACGTATGTTGGCAGACACCTCGGCCAGCGGTCGAACGCCGGCGGGACGATGTTCGATGACACGTGCCGATACCAAGGTATTCGGAGCGACTTCAATGGCCTCGATATTGTGCTTCTTGTTCAGCGCATCCTCGTTGATCAGGGCTTTGATCAATCGTGCGTCACCCAGCACGGCGGGCTGTGCATTGCCCTCGCTGATCCAGTCGCTTTGCTCGATCTTCAGGCTGAACTCCTTCGCCGCCGGTTCCAGACTTTCCGGTTGCTCGTAGACGGTATTGCTGAAACGCTCGGCGGCTTCAATGAAACGTTGCTGCGCTTCCTGCTGACGCAGCGAGGCGATGATGTCGTCCTTGACCAGCGCAAAACCCAACTTGGCGCCGCCTACGATGCCATCCAGACGAATGATGTGAAAACCGAACTGGCTTTCGACCAAACCCTGGATTTCGCCGGTTTTCATCGCCCAGACCGCATCGGCGAAGGGTTTGACCATCATGTCGCGCGAGAAGGTTCCAAGATCCCCGCCCCTGGCGCCGGAACCCGGATCCTGCGAATGTTGACGCGCCAGATCGGCAAACTTGCCGGGCGTCTTGCGAACTTCCTCCAGCAATTGTTCCGCGCGGGTTCTGGATGCCTGCCTGGCGGCATCGTCGGCTTCGGCATCCAGCTTGATCAGGATATGGCTGGCGCGGCGTTGCTCCGGTTCCTGGAATTGCGCCGGGTTGGCCTCGAAATACTTGCGCGCCTGCTCTTCGCTGACTGCCACCTGCGACTCCAATGCAGCTTGCGACAGGATGACATAGGCCACCCGCAACATCACCGGCGTGGCGAAATCGGCCTGACGGGCTTTGTATTCGGCCGCTATGGCTGACTCGTCGATCTGAACCGACGCAAGATAAGACTGGAAATCGAACACGACTTCATTGACTTCGCGTTGTTGCGCCAGCAACTTGCTTAACTGGGTTGCGCTCGGCAACGCGAAAACCGCACCCTCGCCATAACCGATCTGCACCTGCTTGAGCAGCAGATCCTGGCTGAGCATGGACAGCAATTCGCCGCGCGACATATCGCGACCACGCAGCCAGTTATCCAGCTTGGATTCGGAAAATACGCCGTTGTCATGAAAAATCTCGATCCCGCCGAGGACCGCTTGCACTTGCGGCTCCAGTATCGAGAAACCCGCCTGGGTCGCGGCTTGAGACAGGACACGGGTATTGACCAACTGGTCCATGACCAATTGCCGCAAAGCTTTTTCTTCAACCTGCCCGCCCAATTGTTCCTGCTGCTCTTGCAGCGCCTTGACGAACTCGCGTTGAGTGATTTCCTCCTCGTCTATGGTTGCCGCGGCAGGCTCCCGACCGCCTCCGGACACATAGGAATCGACGCCCCACAATGCGAACGGGATGATCAACAGGATCAGGATCACCTTGGCTATCCAGCCTTGGGAGCGTTCACGAATGGCTTCTAACATAGTGTTTCAATCACTCAATGGGGGCAAAAAAGTGCACCGCGGTTAACGGTTCACCCGATGGGCAAGGCTCGATAGCTGAAATATCTGGCGGAAGCGGTGAGATTCGAACTCACGAACGGTTTCCCGTTGCCGGTTTTCAAGACCGGTGCAATCGACCACTCTGCCACGCTTCCGAAGCGCGGCATTCTAACGTGGCTTACCCAGACTTCGAAACCATACTTTGCCATCAGCGTCACCAGCCTCAGTCAAAGCGGGTGGCCGCCTGTCCGATGGCACCGAATTCGGTGAAGTATCCGGGGAAAGTCTTGGCGACGCAGCCTGGGTCGTTGATACGGATCGGTACCCCGCCGAGACTGACCAGCGAGAAACACATCGCCATGCGGTGGTCATCATAAGTGTCGATCACCGCATTCGAAATCAGTTTGACCGGCGGGGTCACGCGGATGAAATCGGCGCCCTCCTCGACGGTCGCACCGACCTTGCGCAGTTCGGCGGCCATCGCGGCGATGCGGTCGGTCTCCTTGACCCGCCAGGAGGCGATATTGCGCAGCGTGGTCGTGCCGTCGGCAAACAGCGCCAGCACCGCCAGAGTCATCGCGGCATCGGGAATATGGTTGCAATCCAGATCGATGGCCAGCAATTTGCTGCCGCAGGCCAGTCGGCTCTCGATCCAGTTGGCTCCGAAACCGATTTCCGCACCCATCCTTGCCAGCGCTTCGGCGAAGCGCACATCGCCCTGGATACTGTTGCGCCCGACGCCTTCAACTCTGACCGGGCCATGTCCGAGCGCGCCGGCGGCGAGAAAATAGGATGCCGAGGAGGCATCGCCCTCGACCTCGATGTCGCCGGGGCTGCGGTACACCGCCTTCGGCACGGTGAAGCGCTGCCACCCATCGCGCACGACTTCGACACCGAAACGGCGCATCAGATTCAAGGTGATTTCGACATAGGGCTTGGAGATCAACTCGCCTTCGACGCGCAGCGTGACCTCTCGCCCGAGCAACGGCGCGGAGAGCAACAAACCGGTGAGATACTGGCTGGAAACATTGCCTTTGACGCTGGCCGCCGAGACCGTCTCGGTCCGCGCCGGCGCCATCGCCAGCGGCGGAAAACCATCTACACCCAGATAGCTGATTTCGGCGCCCAACTGACGCAAGGCGTCGACCAGATCGCCGATCGGGCGTTCGTGCATGCGGGCGACGCCACGCAGCGTGTAATGGCCGCCGGCCAGCGCAGTGGCTGCGGTCAGCGAACGGAACGCGGTGCCGGCATTGCCGAGAAACAGTTCGGCCTGTTTGACTGGAAAAGCGCCGCCTATGCCCTGGACGAGGTACTCGTCGTCGCCGCTCTCCAGCCGTTGCCAACCGACGCCCAGACGCGTCAACGATTCCAGCATCACGCGCGTGTCGTCCGAATCGAGCAGCCCCTTGACCCGGGTCGCGCCTTCGGCCAGCGCGGCGAGCAGCAGCATGCGGTTGGAGATGCTTTTGGAACCGGGCAAACGCACCTTGCCGCGAGCGCCGGAGAGCGCGGGGAGATCGAGAAATTCCATTTGATGTTCCTGTTGAATGGATGAGCGGACGCGTGGCCGATCAATCGTTGTTGTATTTGCCTTGCAGCCAGTCGCTACGCGCTTGCCGAGCGCGGGTATAGACCTGCTCCAACGCGCGACCATCCCGATCGGCGATCAGCGCACGCACCGAGCGCAGCTTCTCGCCCAATGCATCGAGTTCGTCCAGCAAGGCATCACGATTGGCCAGCGTGATATCGCGCCACATTTCCGGGTGACTGCCGGCGATCCGCGTGGCATCGCGCAAACCCGCGCCGGCGTAGCGGAAATACAGGTCCGCAAGCGGCCGCGCCGCCAGTTCGTCCATCAACGCGAAGGCCAGCAAATGCGGCAGATGGCTGACCGCCGCGAAGATGCTGTCGTGCAATGCCGCGTCCATGCGGGTCACCCGCGCACCGCAGGCTTGCCAGAGCCTGTCGATTTTATCGATGTCGTCCGCCTGGTTTTCGGCCAGGGGCGTCAGGATCAACGGCTTGTCGACAAACAGTTCGCCTCGCGCCGCCGCCGCGCCGCTGGTTTCGGCGCCGGCGATGGGATGGCCGGGCACGAATCGGCCGATGCGCTCAGCCAACGACGCGCGGGCGGCGGCGATCACGTCCTGCTTGGTGCTGCCAACATCGGTGACGATGCAATCGTCCGGCAGCACCACCGCCAGGCGCGCAAACAAACCCGGCATGGCGCCGACCGGCGCCGCCAGCATGATCAGGTCGGCGTCGGCAGCGACGCAGCCGAGATCATCCGCCGTAGCGTCGATGATGCCGAGTTGCAACGCGGTCGCCAGATTTTCCGGGGTGCGACCGACTCCGGTGACACGTTCGACCAGGCCCTGGCGCTTCAGATCAAGCGCAAACGACCCGCCGATCAGGCCGACGCCGACCAGTACCAGATGCTTGATCATGCCTGTCCCGGGCTATCGGAGAGGATATCGCCCAGTCGCGACAGAAACCGCGCGTTGTGTTCCGCCAGACCGATGCTGACCCGCAGATAGTCCGGCATGCCGTAGTTGCCAACCGGCCTGACGATTACGCCGCGCCGCAACAAGGCCTGAAACACCGCGCCGGCCGAACGCTGCTCGCTACCGACCTTGACGCAGACGAAATTGCCGAATGACGGAATGTACGACAACCCCAGGTCCTGAAAACCCCGCAGCATCTGCTGCATGCCGGCATCGTTGACGCGTTTCGACGCGGCGATGAATTCTAAATCCTGTATTGCCGCCGTCGCCGCCAGCAACGCCAGAGAATTGACGTTGAACGGCTGGCGCACGCGATTCAGCAAATCGGCGACCGCCGCGTCGGCCAGGGCGTAACCGACGCGCAGCCCGGCCAGACCGTAAGCCTTGGAGAAGGTGCGGGTCAGGATCAGATTGGGAAATTCCGCCAGCCAGGCGACGCTGGGCGCTTGCAAGGCCGGATCGAGGAATTCGCCGTAGGCCTCGTCCAATACCACGACCATCTGGCGCGGAACCGACTTCAGAAAAGCATGCAGCGCCTCGGCGGTCAGCAAGGTGCCAGTGGGGTTGTTGGGGTTGGCGATGAACACCACCCGGGTATCGTCGCGCATCGCCGCGCGCATCGCCGCCAGATCATGGCCAAAATCCAGCGCCGCGGCTTCGATGCCGGTCGCCCCGGTGGCCTGGGTCACCAGGGGGTAGACCGCGAAGGCATGCCGCGAATAGACGGCCGACGTACCCGGCGCGAGAAACGCCCGCGCGACCAGTTCGAGCACATCGTTGGAACCGTTGCCCAGCACGATGCCGGCGGTGTCTATACCCAGTCGGGCGGCGATTGCGACTTTCAGTTCGTAGCCATTGCCATCCGGATACAACGCCATTTGATCGAGCGCGGCGGCCATCGCCGCGCGCGCCAACGGACTGACGCCAAGCGGATTTTCATTGGAGGCCAGCTTGACGATATCGGCTTCCCGCAAGCCCATCTCGCGCGCCAGTTCGGAAATCGGTTTGCCGGGCTGATAGGGTGCAATGGCGCGCACATAGGCCGGTGCAAGATCGCAAGGATGCATGGAAATGGATGTAACGTTGCTAGACGGCGACCGGATAAGCGCCGATGACTTTCAGGAAGGAACAATGCTCGCCGGCTGCCGCCAGCGCGGCTTGAATGGCGGGCGCCGCGACATGGCCCTCGATGTCGACATAGAACACATATTCCCAGGCGCCGCTGCGCGCCGGTCGAGACTCCAGCTTGGACAACCCGACGCCATGTTCGGCGAACGGTCGCAGCAGATCCAGCAACGCGCCGGGACGATTGCGCACCGACAGCACCAGCGAGGTTTTGTCGCGTCCGGAGGGGGCGGTCTCCTCCCGGCCGAGCACCAGAAAACGCGTGGTGTTGTTGGCTTCATCCTCGACATCGCGGGCGACGATGGTCAGGCCATAGCGCTCCGCCGCGAGTTCACCGGCGATCGCCGCCGCATCCGGATTGTCCGCCGCCATGCGCGCAGCCTCGCCGTTGCTGGTGACGCGTATGGTGCGCACCGCGCGCAGGTTGTGGTTCAACCATTCATGGCATTGTCCGAGCGATTGATCATGTGAATAAACCACTTCGATGCCATTCATGCCCTCGCCTTTGCGCATCAGATGCTGACGCACGCGCAACATCACTTCACCACAGATCTTCAGCGGGCTGTCGAGCAGCAGATCGAGCGTGCGATTGACCGCGCCTTCGGTCGAGTTCTCCACCGGCGCAACGCCATAATTCGCCTCTCCGCGCTCGACGGCACGAAACACCTCGTCGATGCTGGCGCAAGGCAGACCCTGGGTTGCATGACCGAAATGCTTGATCGCGGCCGCCTCGGAAAAAGTGCCCGTCGGTCCGAGGTAGGCGATGTTCAGCGGCTGTTCCAACGCCCGGCAAGCGGACATGATTTCCTTGTACAACACGGAAATCGACTCCGCCGGCAGCGGTCCGGTGTTCTCCGCCTGCATGCGCCTGACCACCTGGGCTTCACGTTCCGGCTTGTAGACGATGCCGTTCTTCAGGTGGCCGATGCTCTGCGCCAGTCGGGCGCGTTCGTTGAGCAAGCGCAGCATCTGGCCATCGATGCTGTCGATCTGTGTACGCAATGAAATCAGTTGTTCGCTCATGGCAATCAGACAATCAATCAAGCGATGGAATATAACGTACCCGCAACACGCCTTCGATGCCGGCCAGTTGCGCGATCACGGAATCCGCTACAGCCGCGTCGACATCGACCAGGGTGAAAGCCATATCCCCTCTGGATTTGTTCACCATGTTGTGGATATTCAGTCCGGCGGCAGCCAGCGCAGTGGATATCTGGCCGAGCATGTTGGGCACGTTGGCATTGGCGATGGCCAGACGGAATGCCGACTCGCGCGCCAGTTCGACATTGGGGAAATTCACCGCATTGCGGATATTGCCGTGTTCCAGATAATCGACCAGTTGATTGGCGACCATCACGGCGCAATTCTCTTCCGCCTCCTCGGTCGACGCGCCCAGATGCGGCAAGGCGACGAAGCGCGGATGCGACTTCAGCAGATTGCTCGGAAAATCGCAGATGTAGGCATGCAATTTGTTGTCGTTGAGGCCATCCAGCACGGCTTGTTCGTCAACGATCCCGTCGCGCGCGAAGTTCAGCAGCACACAGCCCTTGCGCATCAATTTCACCCGCTCGGCGTTGATCAGATTGCGCGTCGCCGGCACCAGCGGCGTATGCAGGCTGATGAAATCACTGTGTTTGACCAGATCTTCCACCGAAGACGCCTTTCTGACCTGCGAGGGAAGGCGCCAGGCAGCATCGACGGTGATTTCCGGGTCGTAGCCGATGACATTCATGCCCAGGCGTATCGCCGCATCCGCAACCATCGAGCCGATCGCACCGAGACCGATGACGCCCAGCGCGCGTCCCGGCAGTTCGTGCCCGACAAACGCCTTCTTGCCGGCCTCCACCTGCTTGTGCAAGGCCTCGGCATCGCCCTCCAGGGCGCTGACGAAGCGCATCGCCGGGGCCAGGTTGCGCGCGCCCAGCAACATGCCGGCGATGACCAGTTCCTTGACCGCGTTGGCATTGGCGCCGGGCGCATTGAACACCACCACGCCACGCTCGCTCATCGCCTTGACCGGGATGTTGTTGGTACCGGCGCCGGCGCGACCGATCGCCCGGACGCTGTCGGCTATGGCCAAGCTGTGCATATCCTGGGAACGCACCAGAATCGCATCCGGGTCGGCGACATCGTTGCCGACCGTATAAGCCGGGGGCAGCCGTGCCAGGCCGCGTTTTGAAATGGCGTTGAGAGTGAGGATCTTGTGGGTTTTGATCATGCGGGGCCTGTCTGGAACATTGAAAAGACCTACCGACGATCCAGCCAGCCGCCGGTCGCCGGTGGAAACAACAACCGTGGCATCAACCGCGCGATTTCTCGAATTCGCGCATGTATTCGACCAACGCCTGCACGCCTTCAACCGGCATCGCGTTGTAGATCGAGGCGCGCATGCCGCCGACCGAGCGATGGCCCTTCAATTGCACCAGACCGCGCGCCTTGGCGCCTTTCAGGAAGTCCTCGTCGAGCGCCGCATCCTTCAAGGTGAACGGAATATTCATCAACGAGCGGTTTTCGCGCGCCACCGGCGAATTGTAGAAATCGGAGGCATCCAGATGGTCATATAACAAGCCCGCTTTCAGACGATTGGTCTGTTCCATCGCCGCCAGTCCGCCCTTGGCCTTGAGCAGTTTGAACACCAGACCGGCGATATAGATGCCGTAGGTCGGCGGCGTGTTGTACATCGAGTCGTTTTCGCTGTGCGTCTTGTAGTCGAACATGGTCGGCGTACCCGGCAGGACCTGACCGATCAGGTCGTCGCGCACGATGACCAAAGTCAGACCAGCCGGGCCGATGTTCTTCTGCGCACCGGCATAGATCAGGCCGAACTTCGACACATCGATCGGACGCGACAGGATGGTCGAAGACATATCGGCCACCAGCGGGATATCACCGGCGAGGTTGCCAAGATCAGGGGTCCAGAAGATCTCCACGCCGCCGATGGTTTCGTTCGGCGTGTAGTGCACGTAAGCGGCATTCGGGTCGAGTTTCCAGGCGGCCTGGGCCGGCGCGTAGCTGAAGTTCTTGTCCTCGGAACTGGCGACCACGTTGACGCCGCCGAATTTCTTCGCCTCCTTGATCGCCTTCTTCGACCACTCACCGGTATTCAGGTAATCGGCCGACGCCTTGCCGCGATACAGATTCATCGGCACCATCGCGAACTGGCTGGAGGCGCCACCTTGCAGAAACAGCACCTTGTAATTGGCGGGAATGCCCATCAGTTCGCGCAGATCGGCTTCGGCCTGCGCCTGGATGCCCATGTACTCCTTGCCGCGATGCGACATTTCCATGACCGACATGCCGCAACCCTGCCAGTTGACCAGTTCGTCACGGGCTTGTTCGAGCACTTCTCTGGGCAAAACGGCGGGACCGGCGCTGAAGTTGTAAAGACGTTCCATGGTGAAATAAATCCTTTCAGGTGAAAAACCAAAGAGGCATCCGGGCTTGCAACCTTGATTGATGGACCGGATGTTTCATGAATTTGCGTGATGATCGCGCAGAACCTTGTGTCAACGCGCGCCCCCCGCGCCCTTGCCGGGAGCATCCAGACCGCGCATCAATTCGAGATTCGCGATTTTCGCCGGATTTGTCTCGCCGTTGACATTGATGATATTGAGTTTGCCAAGACCCTGGCGCATTTCGTCGTTGAAATCGTAAACCGCGCCGACCACCGTAAGCCGGCCGGCAATCACCCGCTCCTCGAACTTGTGCATGGCCTGGCGCACCTGGTTGTTGACGTTCAGCCTGACGCTGCCCAGTCCGGGTTCGCCTTTGGGGGTTTGCAATGTATCCAGTTCGCGTCGGATGACCGGCGACTCCCGGCTGTAATCGCCCGCCGCTGCCTTGATCGCGCCGCAGGCGACATGGCCGACGATCAACAGCAATGGCGTATTCATGTGCTGCACGCCATATTCCACCGACCCTTCGGCGGTGACCAGTTGATTGCCGATATTGCGCACCACGAACAGGTCGCCATCCGGCGTGGCGTCCAGCGCGTGGCTGTGAACCCGCGAATCCGCGCAGGCCACGACCGTCGCGCGCGGATGTTGCGCATCGGCGAACGGCGCGAAATGGGTGGGTTTGTTCTTGCGCATGAAAGCGCGATTGTCGCGCACGATCTCGCCAAGAATTTTCTTTGCATCGCCGCTGGCCGGCTGTTTGTCGTTGAGCACCGCCGCGTATTCGCGCAGCGTTTCCTTGACGATGGCGCGTATCGCCTGTTTCTCGGCATCGTTCATCGCCGGCAGATCGGCGGCCTGCAGTGAAGCGGAAAGTGAAAGGCCGACCAGCAGCAACCGGATTGAACAATTCATGACTTGCCCCCAAGGATGGCAAATTTTAACCCGGAAACATTCCGCTCGATCCGGCCGGCTGCAACTTGCCGGGTGCCGACATCAGACCTTGCCCGATCGCCAGATCGACAGCACGATCCAGACACTGTTGAAAAACGCCACGATGAAGCCCAGCAGGCCGAACAACGGCAAGCCGAACAGCTCCGGCCCGCCTTCCACAGTCATGATGATGCTCGACCCGACCACCAGCGAAGCGGTCAGCACGCCCATGGTCAATCGGTTGGCGGCGCTGTTGAGTTGCAGGCCGAAGTGATCCAGCCGCTTCAGGTCGAGATCGATGCGCAAGCGGCCGCTGCGCGCGCGCCGGAACAGCCGCGCCACATCGCGCGGCAGGCCGAAGAAAATCTCGGCCATTTCGCTGGCCCCGCGTTTGGCGCGCGCCGCCAGCGCCCGCGGCGAATAGCGGGCCTCCATGACATGCCGAACGAATGGCGTCAGCTGGTCGACCATGTGGAATTCCGGGTCGAGCTGATGGCCCAGCCCTTCCAGAGTGATCAGCGCCTTGAACAGCAGAGTCAGATCGGGCGGCATGGCCAACTGGTTGTCGCGCATCAAGGCGGTGACCTCGCTCAGCAGTGCGCCCAGATGAATATCCTTCAGGCTGAGATTGTCATAGCCGAAGATCAATTCGGAAATGTCGTAGGCAAGATGTTCCTCGTCGATCTCGACATCGCCAGCCCAGGCGGTCAGCACATTGAGCATGCCGGTTTCGTTCTTCTGGATCAGCGCTTGCAGAAAATCGATCAATTGCTCGCGCCGGCCATCGGTGACCCGCCCGACCATGCCGAAGTCGATCAACCCGATCCGGTTGCCCGCCATATAGATGACGTTGCCCGGATGCGGATCGGCATGGAAATAACCGTCCAGCAGAATCATTTTCAACACCGCGTCGGCGCCGCGCGCGGCCAGCAGGCGCAGATCGTAGCCCTCCGCCGCGGCGCGGGCGACCTGCGTGCCGGGTATGCCGATCAGCTCCTCCTGAACATTGACCGTCTGGCCGCAATATGCCCAATAAACCTTGGGAATATGCACGCTGTCATCCTGCTCGAAATTCTTGGCAAAGGCTTCGATATTGCGCGCTTCCTTGGCCAGATCCAGCTCGCGCAGCAAGGAACGCTGCAACTGGCTGACGATCTGCACCACCCGGTAGCGTTTCATGTCCGGCATTTCCATTTCCATCAGCCGCGCCAGATGGGTCAGGATGCGCAGATCAGCCTCGATCGTGGACATGATGTCCGGCCGCCGGATCTTGACCACGACCGGCACGCCGTCATGCAGACGCGCGCGATGCACCTGGGCGATGGAAGCTGCGGCAAAGGGTTGGCGATCGAACTCCGCGAACACGCTGTCCACCGGTCCGCCGAGGACCAGCTCCAGTTCCGCGCGCAGCAATTCGAACGGCACCGGCGGCACCTGACTGTGCAGCTTCTCGAACTCGGCTATCCAGGCGGCCGGAAAGACATCGACGCGGGTCGCCAGGATCTGCCCGAGCTTGACGAAGCTCGGCCCGAGTTCGGTCAGCGCCAAGCGTATGCGCACCGGCAAATCAAGCTGGGTGATGTCGTTGGAGGTTTTCCAGTGCAGCAGTCGGCCGGCGCGTTCCAGCAGATTGGCAATGCCCAGCAGGCGGACGAAATCGCCCCATCCGTAACGAATCAGTACCGAAGTGATGTCATGCAGGCGCGGCAGATCGCGCACCATGGACAGCGTTTCGCGCAGCATGCCTGGTCTCAGTCCTTCTTTTGGTCAGCGTCAGCCGGCGCCGCACGTGCATCGAGCGCATCGGCAAGGCCGCGCAGGATACCCGAAGCCACCTCACTCAAACGCGAGCGCGTGGCATGGGCGGCAACCTTTGCATCCGCGCCGCTCCCCTTGGCGGCCGAAACCAGCCGCGAATTCAGCCGCTGCACGACATCGCGAACCTGCGCCCCGGTATCCGTGCCGGTCCGTTTCAGATGCTCCGCCAGATCGGTGAATTCGCCCTTCATCCAGCCTTTGGTGTCCTCCGCCGCATGTTTCAAGGTCAGCAGCAAATCGTCTTCCAGATCCTGCACAGAGGACATGGTTTCCCGCGCATCGCCTTCGGCGAAATCGCGGCCCTGGCCCCATGCTTCATCCAGCGCCAGACGTAGGGCATAAACCGAACGGGCCACCGCTTCATCCATACCCATGACCGCTTCGCGCAGCGCATCCCCCGCCTGCTCTCCGCGCAGTGACAGCCCCCCGTCCACCCCCGCGAGAGCCGAGCGCAGAACCGCCTTGATCGCCTGCGGATCGGCTTGCTTATCCACCAGGGCGCGCATCACCAAAGCCCGAACGCGCTCCCGCAAGCCTTCGTCGCTGGACGCGGCGGCACGCGCGTCCGAAACCACTTGTTCATTGAATTCATAGTACATAGACGGTCTCCTTAATGTTGATTATGACAAGCTCAGCTTTCATAGTAGTCAAAGCTATCGACTAAATCGCCTGTTGCTGGCTTAATTGCCGCTATCCGGTGTCAAATTTTTCGACAAAATTCAACTTATGCGATTTCCATCCCTTGTTTTCGCATCGCTTGCCGCGCTGATGCTGGCCATCCCGGTAGCGGCCGATGACATCGCCGACACATCGCTTGCGGAGAGCGTCAAAGCGCAGGCCAGGCCGCTGCTGAAAGCCCTGAGCCTGATCGGCACGCCGTACAAGTTCGGCGGCAACAATCCCGAAAAAGGCCTCGATTGCAGCGGTTTCGTCAAGCATGTCTACAAGACATCGGCCGACATCAGCCTGCCGCGCAGCGCAGCGGAAATGAGCCGGCAAGGCGAATCGGTTGCGCATAGCGACCTGAAACCCGGCGATCTGGTGTTTTTCAATACCCGCAGACAGCCGAATTCGCATGTCGGCATCTATGCCGGCGACGGCACTTTCGTGCATGCCAGCAGCAGCCGCAGCAAGGAAGTCATGGTTTCCCGCATCAATGAAAAATACTGGTCCTCACGTTTCAATGGCGCGCGCCGCATTCTGCCGCTCGATTAGCGCTCTGGCGCTCGCCTTGCTGTCGCCGACGCTGGCGAGTGCGGCAATGAGCGAGGAGGAGATGTTTTTCAAGGGGGTTTCGGAGGTCAATGACGGCGATCTGGCTTTTCTGACCGAAGCGCCGAGCGGACCGGTACACCATCATCAGAACCAGATCACGCTGACCCGCACCAGTCTCACCGACGGCTGGGTCAGGCTGGAACAGTGCCATCACCACCTCGACCCGGTACCCGACATGCAGATCGTCTACAACCGGGATCGGATTCGCGACATCACCATTTTGCGCAGCGAAAACATTGGCCGCGCTTGGGTACACGAGAATACCGTGCAACTCGATCAGGTCGCGCGCAATGCGCTGATCTGCATTTCCGCCGAGACCCGCGCGCTGGACTCCGAGGGCGACCACACCTTCGCGTTGTCCAACGGACCCTATATGCGGCGTTTTCTGGATGGCTATTATCCGATGCGAGTCAGCATGCGGGTCCTTTGGGACATGCCCGAACTGCGTTTCGTCGACATCAGCCCGTCGCCTCAAAGCGGCCTGTCGTTCAGCAAAACCACCAACGAAGTCGGCTATGAAGCACTGTTCGAGGGGCAACTGCGCACCCGCATCCGGTTTTCCATCGCGCCACGCTGAGCCATTCGGATTTTGTCGATACCCAGTCGAAACAACAGGCTGACAACCCGCCATCGGCGCACGCATCGGCGACCGGTTCGCTGTTGACGATGTCGTCACATACCGGAAACAGCCTGCCGGAACTGATCAGCGGCTTGCTCGAAGCGGCGGCTTATCCGCACCCCGCCGCTGCGCCACGGTTGATCGAAACGCATATTTCCTGGGTCATCCTGGCCGGCGACTATGCCTACAAGATCAAGAAACCGCTGAATCTCGGTTTTCTCGATTTCTCCACGCTGGAGCGGCGCCGGCATTTCTGTGATGAAGAACTTCGCCTCAACCGCCGGCTGGCGCCCGACACTTATCTGGCGCGGGTGGCGATCACCGGCTCGCCCCAGTCACCGTTTATTGGCGGCGCCGGCCCGGCCATCGAATGGGCGGTGCAAATGCGCGCTTTCCCGGCCGACGCCACGCTGGATCGGGAAGCGGACATCGGCGTCGAGCAAATCGATGCAATCGCCGATCGCATAGCAGCGTTTCACGCCGATATCGCCGTCGCGCCGATGACCTCCGCCGATGGCGCGCCGGAAACCGTCAGCCAACCGGTGCAGGACAATTTTCGTCAGTTGGCGAGACTTTTGCCGCTGCACGCCGACCTGCCGTTCAAAACTTTGCTCGACCGGTTGCAGGACTGGAGCACGTCCGAGGCCAATCGCCTGACGCCGTTCTTCTCAGCGCGCAAAGCCGGCGGGCAGATACGCGAATGTCATGGCGACCTGCATCTCGGCAACATCGCCTGGGTGGCGGGGCAGCCGATCATCTTCGATGCCCTCGAATTCAATCCGGCGCTGCGCAATATCGATCTGATCAGCGAAATCGCCTTCCTGACCATGGATTTGCAACACCGCAATCGCCCCGATCTGGCCTGGCGCTTTCTTGACCGCTACCTGGAGCAAAGCCGCGATGCGCAAGCCGCCATCGACGGCTTGCGGGGATTGCGCTTCTATCAGGTTTACCGCGCCATGGTGCGCGCCAAGGTCGCCGCCTTCCAGACTTCGGAGTCGGCGCGACCGGATGATTTTCACGATTGCCTGACTTACCTGCGCCTGGCGGAGACGCTGTCCCGCAACCGTCGTCCGGCGCTGCTGCTGATGCACGGAGTATCCGGCTCGGGCAAGACCTGGCTGTCACAGCATCTGCTCGAACAACTGGGCGCGATCCGTTTGCGTTCAGATGTCATCCGCAAACGCCTGTTCGGGCTGAAGCCGCTGCAGGGCAGCGCGGCCATCCCGGGCGGCATCTATACCCGCGAAGCCGGTGAACGCACCCTGCGAACGCTGCTTGACCAGGCACGCATGCTGCTCGAAGCCGGCTTCCTGGTCATCATCGACGCCACTTTCATCCAGCGCGCCTGGCGCGCCCCGTTTCAGGCGCTGGCCGAAGCGTTGGCGGTCGACTGGCGCATCGTAGCGCTCGAAGCCCCCGCCGACGTCCTGCAAGCACGCATCACCGAACGTCAGCGCAGCGGCGCGGATGCCTCCGAAGCCGGACTGGAAGTACTCGCCTCGCAACTCGCGCATCTGGAAGCTTTCACTGCGACAGAACAGGCGCATGTTTCCGCCTTCAACATCGGCTGCAAGGCGATGGATGTGGTTGCGCAATTGCGTGAGACTCTGGATTTTCAACACTCAAGCGATCAACACAACGCAAACGCTGCCGAATGAATCGTAAAGCGTGGCTCGTATAAAGCTGATGGATATTGTGCATCGACAAGTTCACACAGCAAATTTTATTTGCCTTTCAGCCGTCATTTCCGCACCTGCTGGAATCCGGTTTCATTCACCCAACTAGGCCGTTGTACAACTGATCTGACCAACGATCTGAATTGAACCCATTTCTGATGTATTTATCGTTTCAGGAGATAAACCATGCGCCCTACCCTCATCCTGCTTGCACTCATTGCCAGTACTGCCGCCTTTGCCGACGAAGTCACCTATCGCAACGACATCCGTCCGCTCTGGGAACAGAAATGCATGGCCTGCCATGGCGAAACAGCCCCCTCTCTGGCCGAGTACGACGAGAACAAGGAAAAATACGCGCAGTTGTCGCAGGGCCCGCGCATGAATGACTACGCCAACCTGATCGCATTCGTCGGCTGGCCGGATACCGGCGCCTTGATGCGGCGGCTGGACGATGGCGCAAACACCGAAGACCGCAAACCCGGCAACATGTATGAAAACCTGGGCGCCGACGAAGCCGAGCGTCAAAAGAATCTGGCGCTGTTCAAGGCCTGGGTGGGTGAAGACGGCTGGTTCCTCGGCAAGTTCAAGGAGTTGGACAAATCCACGCTGAAGAAGATGAAGGTAGCCGAATAAACTGCTGCGCACCTCCACAGCTTGCAGCTACCTTGCCCAGCGCCCTGACGGGCTACAAAAGTTATTTTTCTGTCAACTGCAGCAAAGCAGTGACTGAGAAAGTCAGCCTAGCCAGTTAGGCCGCATGCAGCAATCAACCCGAAGGTCATAATCATTACTTATAACCCCATTAACCGAAGCGTTGTTATTAGTTGACTGATTTAGTACAGTATCTCCGCCAAGCGTGATCGACCACGTTTTTTTTGGCTCACATTGTTCAGTATTTGCTTATTTACTAACACAGGAGATCACATCATGTCACTCATCAACGGTTTCAACAGCGACGGCGTCGTCACCATCAACCGCGTCATTCTCAAGCCGGAATACAGCACTGACGATCTGGAAATGCGGGTTGCCGAATTGTGCGAAAACGTCAAAACCTATCACTCCGACACCGGCTTCGTCGGTGGCTTTGTCGCGATGAATTCCGGGCAGGTTTCGAACGAGGGATCGACCATCGGCCAACCGGTCGACAATCCGCTGAAGAACAAGGAAGCCTTGATCGTGACGTTCTGGCAAAGCTTCGAAGCGCATGAAAGTTCGCATCGTTCCGAGACCTTCCAGCCGCTGTTCGCCAAGGTGCTGGAATTATGCGAAAACGGCAACGAAGAAATCGCTTACAACATGCTCTGGTCCGGCAAGGCCTACAACCCTGATGAAGCGCTGGAAGCACGGGCCGCGAAGCAACGTTATCTGAAGGCGGCTTGAGAGCGCGGTTCAGCGATGCCGCTTGTCAATCCCGGATACGGCATCGGAACCCTGCATTCAACGGGTTACGGAAATCACCTCGCCGCAGCGACGCCGCGACGAGGTGACAGGCCGATCAGGACAGCAGATGCGACGCCAGGCCGTCGGCGAGTTTCGGCTCGAACCAGGTGGATTTTGGCGGCATGACTTCATTCGCGTCCGCTACCGCCATCAAGTCATCCATGCTGGTCGGATGCAAAGCCAGCGCCAGCGCCATTTCGCCTGAATCGACGCGTCTTTCCAGTTCACCCAGACCACGAATGCCGCCGACGAAATCGATGCGCTTGTCGCGACGCGGGTCCGCGATGCCGAGTATCGGCGCGATAAGATTGTTCTGCAGCAGACTGACATCCAGCCGGCCGACCGGATCGCGCGGAATCAGATCGGCGCGTATGGTCAACTTCGACCAACGGCCGTTGAGATAAAGGCCGAATTCGCCGGGACGCTCCGGTTTGACCGCCTGATCAGCCATTTCGATCATGAACCCATCCGCGACGCGCGCCATGAAATCGGCTTCCGACAATCCGTTCATATCCTTGATGACCCGGTTGTAGTCGAAGATGCGCATCTGGTGATGCGGAAAAATCACTGACAGGAAGTAATTGTAGGCTTCCGCGCCACTGTGGTCCGGATTGACGGCACGCCGCGCGGCGCAGATGCGGCTGGCGGATGCCGAGCGATGATGGCCGTCGGCGATGTACAACGCCGGCATCGCGTCGAACAGTTCGGTCAACCGCGCCAGCGTCACGGCATCGCGGATCGCCCACAGCGTGTGACGCACGCCGGACTCGGCGACGCCATCGGCATCCGGCTCGGCTTGCGTGGCGGCGGCCAGCAGGGCATCGACTTCCGGCTGTCGCGGATAGGCAAGCAACACCGGACCGGTCTGGGCGTTGAGCGCCTCGATCTGACGCACGCGGTCATCTTCCTTGTCCGGCCGGGTGAATTCGTGTTTGCGGATGCGGTTGGTATCGTAGTCGGCGACGCTGGCGGCGGCGACCAGTCCAAGCTGGACATGCTCGCCCATGATCAGGCGATAGGCGTAATACCCGGCTTGCGCATCCTGCACCAGCACGCCGGCGGCGACCATCGCGCGCAGATTCTCGGCAGCCTTGGCATAGACCTCGGGGGCATAGGGATCGGTATCGACGGGCAAATCGATTTCCGGCTTGGAGATGTGCAGAAAACTCCAGGGTCTGCCCTCGACCAGAGCGCGCGCTTCAGCGGTATTGAGCACATCGTAAGGCGGCGCGATAACCTCGGCGGCGCGACCGGGCGCGGGTCTTAGGGCGGGAAACGGGCGGATCAGAGACATGAACGACTTTCAGAATGCGAGACGGAGGTGAATTCTATCGCGAGCTTTTCGATCCGCGTTCAGCGTTGCTTCGGATACGATGCGGTTCTCGTTTATCCCGGTCAGCCGCGAAATTCGCAAACCCGACGCTCGCCATGCCGCCTTCTCTGTTTAATCGAACCCTGCCGCATCTGGATGAACAGCGGCGCAATAGCCTGGACTGGTTGCTGCAAGCGACGCTGACCACGCTGCGCCTGTTCGTCAAAAACGAGTTGCAGAATCATGCTGCCGCCACCGCCTTCTATTTTCTGCTGGCGGCGGCGCCGTTGATGCTGTTGCTGACTTACGCGGCGCAATATCTGGCGATCGTGGCGGAGACTTCGACGCCGGCGGTGATGTTGCTGGCGGCGCTGTATCAGCAATTCGACCTCGATCAACTCTCCCATCTTGGTCTGATTCCGCAACAGGCGCAGGTCGCCGCCGGCGGCGTAGGCCTGTTGACGCTGATATTGTCTTCGCGCGGTCTGGTAAATGCCGTGCAGAGCGCATTCCGCGTGATTTTTCCGGATGATTCCAAGCGTACCTTCGTGTTCAACTGGGCGTTGCCGCTGATCATCATTCCACTGTTGTTCGGCATGGTCGCCATTTCGGTCGCGGTGCAGGCCAGCCTGACCTTTCTGTCCAGTGTGGAAATGCTGGGCGAATCGCGAGCGTACTTGCTCAAGGGACTCAATTCCCTGTTCGCGCTGCTGATGATCTGGGGATTGTTCTATGCCGCCTTGCGTCGCTTGCCGCTGAGCCACCCGCCTCGGCGCCCTACCCTGCTGATCAGCGGCTTGGCGGCGCTGACCTGGGCGACCTTGTTCTACAGCTTCGGGCTGTTTTTTCAGGTCGAAAGATATCAGGCTGTGTATGGCGCGCTGGGCGGCGTGGTGTTCATCCTGATCGGTGCTTACATCGCCTGTATGGCGTTCTATTTCTGGGCGCAGTTCCTGTACTCACTGTCCAAAGTCGATGTCGCGGCGCTGGAAAAGTTATTTCTCGGCGGCTCCGGCGTAGGCGCCAACAAACTGGAATCCATCGTCTTCGCCCGCTCCAACCGACTGCTGGCGAAATACGGCCGATATTACGCAGTCGGCCAGACATTGATCGAAGAAGGCGATACGTCGCGTGAAGCGTTTTTTCTCTATGCCGGCGATGCCGCCGTATTCAAGCGTTTTCCGGATGGCGAAAGACGCTTGATGGGCATCAAGGAAGGCAATCTGCTCGGCGAAATGGCTTATTTGCTGAACGAACCGCGCACCGCCAGCGTGCGCGCGGAAACCGAGGTAACGGCTCTGGTCCTGCCACCGGCGCTGCTGGAAGACCTGATGCGCTACTCCGCGCCGTTGTCGCGGCGCATCATCGGATCGATGGCGCAACGGCTAATGCGCATGAATCAGAACGCCCAGGGTTGAGGACAATCAACGTCGGATGACGTGAGGCGTAGACCATTGCCGCCAGGGAATGCCTTGACTGCGAGCGGCTCCCTTAGCAGGGTGTCAAAAAACGTGAAATTCCCTGAAAAAACGTCATTCCCGCGTATGCGGGAATCCAGTGACTGCCGCTCACAAAACACAAGGTTGCTTCATCATGCTGGCGTCGCGACTGGATTCCCGCCTTCGCGGGAATGACGGCTACGGATATTTTCAGGACTCCATTTGAGTTCGTCATTCCCGGCGAAGGCCGGGGTCCACAAGCCGTTGATTTTATTGAATCCAGTGCACTGGACCACGGCATCCACCAGAGTGACGGGGTGTTTATCGACACCCTGTTAGCGCTTTCCTATCGTTCAATTCCCCCCGGTTTGCCAGACTCATACGTCCGCAGCAGCCGCAAGCCGAGCGGCGCGATCCATTCGCCGAGTTTGTTCATGCCGCCAAAGATGGTTTGGGTAATGCCGGCAAGCTTGGCAATCGCGTTCATTGATTTCTCCAGGTTCCGAGCAGCGCGCCTTGTGCGCGCAGATCGCGCAGCAATTCGCCGCCAAATTGAACAAAGGCTGGGTGTTGAGCAGGGGCGATCTGTCCCGCCAGATGCGCCAGCGCTTCGTTACCGCTCGGCTGCTGATCGCGCAGCAGTCGAAGCAACCGTGCGGAGAGCGGATTCAGCAGAATGAAGCGCACTTCATCCTGTCCGCCGGCATCTTCACTGCACAACGCTTCATCGCGAAACAACAGATAGCACCAGGTTTGCCCATCTGCAGCTGCCGGCTTGAAGCGTGGACCGATTTGATGCGCCGGATAGGCGTAACAGGCCAGTCGGGCGGTCGGGTGCAGCGCCGGACGGCCGCGCAGCAGATCGCCCTGCGCATCAATGGCGGCCGGATCGACGGCTTCCGGCGTGATCGATACGCTTAATTCCAGCCATTCGTAGTGCATGAACTCGGGCAGGAACGGCAGCGCGGGAAAATCCGCCGCGCCATGTGCGTGCATCCAGTCGAGAAACGCTTTCGGGATGTCGCGAAACAGCGGCGAATGACTGCGGTGCTCGACGAAGAAACGCCGCACGGTCTGCCGCCACAGGCGTTTTCCTAGCAGCTTGCGGGTGACCGGATAGCTGCTCAGCAGAAAGCCTTCCAGATTGTTGAACAGCAGTTCCTCGTACACCCGCATGCGTTTGGCCGTTGCGCCGGGCGGCCGCGCCGCCTGCTTCGGGTCGCGGATGCGGGCGGCGAAAGCCGCCTGGTAGTCGGTGAACGTGATCGGCTCAGGCGACATGACGCAGCTCGCTTTCCGTCATGCCCGCGCAGGCGGGCATCCAGTCAGCACCGCTGACATCCCTCACCAGCTGATCGGTGGAACGGTCTGGATTCCCGAAGGCGCGGGAATGACGCTGGGTTGCTTGGGTTTGTATCGCGCGTATGCGTGCCACTTCCGGCAGCAATTCGCGCAAGGGCGGAATATTGAAATCACGCTCCAGCAGCGTCGGCCGCGTGCCGATGCGGGCGAAGGTGTAATCGAGCAGTTGCCATACCGGGTCGATCACCGCTGCGCCGTGGGTGTCGATGATCAGGTCTTCGGCTTCCTGGTAATGCCCGGCCATGTGCAGGTAAACGATGCGCTCGGCCGGCATCGCATCGATAAAGGCGCGCGGGTCGAAGCGGTGGTTGACGCTGTTGACGTAGACGTTGTTGACGTCGAGGTGCAGATCGCAGTCCGCCTCAACCAGAACGGCGCGGATGAAGTCGATCTCGCTCATCTCGGCAATCGCCGGCGCGACATAGTAGGAGGCGTTTTCGATCGCGATGCGACGTTCGAGAATGTCCTGCGTGCGCCGGATGCGCGCCGCGACATGACGCACCGCGTCGCCGGTAAACGGAATCGGCAGCAGGTCGAAGAGGTGGCCGTCATCGCTGCACCAGGACAGGTGTTCGGTGAACAGATCGATGCGGTATTCATCGAGGAAACGCTTGACCCGTTGCAGGAAAAGTTCGTCCAGCGGTGTCGGGCCGCCCAGGTTGAGCGACAGGCCGTGCGCAACGATGGGCCGGCGTTCGGCAAAGTGGTGCAGATCGCGGCGACGCGAGCCGCCCATCTCCAGCCAGTTTTCCGGCGCCAGTTCGAAGAAGTCGATGGCGTCGGCGAGAGTGGCGTCAGGCACAGCCTTGAGGTCGGGAATAAGCTCCCGCCTCAGGCCGAGACCCGCGCCATGCAGTGTGGATGCACGCATGGTCGGTCTGCCGCAGGCTTACTTCTTGCCGCCGCACTTGCCCTCACCGCACTTGCCTTCCTTGGCCTTGGCCTTGCTGCCACCGCACTTGCCCTCGCCGCACTTGCCTTCCTTGGCCTTGGCCTTGCTGCCGCCGCATTTGCCCTCGCCGCACTTGCCTTCCTTGGCCTTGGCCTTGCTGCCGCCGCACTTGCCTTCGCCGCATTTGCCTTCCATGGATTTTGCGTCTGCCGAAGCGACCATGTAGCCGTTGTTCAGGCTTTGCATGGCGAAGGGATTGCTGCTTGCAGCCTGGGCAATGCCGGCAGCGCCGATGGCGGCAGTCAGGGCCAGGGTCAGGGTGGTTTTGCTTGCTTTCATGGTATGTCTCCTAAGGTCATGTCATAAGCCCGGATGGGCGATTCATGACGATGGTCTCGGAGAACCGGGGCGAATCAGTGCGTGTGATCGTGTTCGCATCGCTCGGCCAAGGCCTTGCGAATCCGCTCACGCGCCTCGGGGGGGAATTCCGTGCTGTCGTCGGCGACTTCGGCCCGCTTGCCCAGCTTTCGCAGTGCAGCGTGCATGAAGTTCATTTGCCGCTCGAAACGCCGGCAATTGACGCAGATCCAAAGATGCATCCTGAGACCCATGCGCTCCCAGAAGCCCAAACGGCGTTCCAGGTTCTCCGAGATCAGACGACTCGCATCCTTGCATGTCAGCATGTTCATTCACCCCCGGGCGGCCGCATGCACTGCGTGACCGACCCAGTTCCTGTCGAGACACTGCCGGAGCCCGAGACGGGCCCGATACAGCATCGTCCACAGGTTGGTCGGCGTAATCGCCAATTCCTGACAAATTTTCTCGGAATCTTCTTCCATCACTTCGCGCAGCATGAAAAGACGCGCCAAACGCGGCGGCAGGGCATCCAGACAACGTTGCAGAATTTCCATGAACTGGCCCCGTTCCAGCAGGTCTTCCGGGTCGCCCCATTCCGCCGTTTTGACGCGCCAGTGTCCATTCGGGATAAACATGGCATCGATCTCGTCCTCGTCAAGATAAGCCTCTTCTTCGGGATCTTCCAGTTGCACCTCACGCGCATCGTGGCGAAACATATCGACGATCTTGTGCTTCAGGATGCCGATCAGCCAGGTGCGCGCCGATGCACCGCCGGAAAAGCGGTCGCGCGCCTGCAAAGCGGCGAGCAAGGTTTCCTGCACCGCCTCCTCGGCCCTGTGCTGATCGCGCGTATGCATCAACGCATATTTGTAGAGTGCCGCGCCGTGTTCATCGAGCCAGGACTCCGGTGAACCCAGAATACTGCCGGTCATATGTCTTCTCCTCTCGCGCGAACGATTCTTCAAATGAAATCGGCCGCGGTGCGCGGCGATTATGAACCAGTCGGTCCTGAAATTGGGGCTTTAGTTCCGACAAGGGATGTGTCCGGCATTCAAGCAAGGTGCAATCAGGCACCCGCCCCTCAGGATGGGTCTTTGACTTTATGAACCGCATGGTCCATAAATAAGCCATGACAGCAAACATTGGACGCCCGCTTGAATTCGACCCCGACATCGCACTCGATGCGGCGATGCATCAATTCTGGTCAAAGGGCTATGAATCCACTTCGATGCAGGATTTGCTGGCGACGATGAACCTGTCCAAAAGCAGCTTGTATCAGGCGTTTGGCGGCAAGCAGCAACTGTTCAGAAAATGTGTGGCGCGTTACGCCGATCAGTTCAGCCAGATGCTGCGCGACGGTTTGTCCGTCGCTCCGTCCGGCCGCCAGTTCATCGAGGGTTTCCTCAATTCGGTACTGAACGATGTCAGCGGCCGGACGCAACCGCGCGGCTGTCTGGTGATGAATACCGCCAGCGAATTCGCCCAGAGCGACCCCGAGATCGCACAGGATGTGGCGCACAGCATCGAACGCTTCCGCAGCGTGTTGCGGGCGGCGGTTGAACGCGCCCAGCGCGAAGGCGACATCCCGCCCGAACGCGATGCACAGACGCTGGCCAACTTCCTGGTCAGCAGCATGAGCGGCCTGAAAACCCAAGCCAAGGCCGGCGCCGACACGGCAACGCTGCAAGGCATCATCAGCATGGTGCTGAAGGCGCTGGACTGAATTTTTTTGGTTTGTTTTGGAAAACACGGTCCAATAAACCGAGTGATTCGGGCTTCGCCCGCCACGTTGTCACAAGGAGACTGCCATGAGCATCAGCGACATCATGATTCACATTGATCAAAACCTGAACACCGAAGCGCGTCTGGCCATGGAAGAGCGCATGCGCCAGATCGAAGGCGTCGTCGCGCCGCGCTTCAATCCCGGCAGGGAACATCTGCTGCTGGTTGCCTACAACCCGGACACGGCCAGCACCGCCACATTGCTGGGCGCAGTCAGGGCATCGGGTTATTCAGCGCAGTTGGTCGGGGTGTAACCCCCTTTTTTCAGTCAATCTGGAACGAACGGTTCATTACACAACAGGAGACTTCCCATGCAGTCCGAATACAAGCTCAACCTGCCCGCCCTCAATCCGGAGCAGGCCGCACCGCTGGCGAAAGCCTTGCTTGACGACGCGCAGAACAAACTTGGCTTCATTCCCAATATGTACCGCGTCATGGCCAACTCGCCGGGTTTGCTGGCGACCTATATCGACGGTTACAACCGTTTTCGCGAGCTTTCCGGCTTTACGCCGGCGGAACAGGAGGTCGTGTTTCTCGCCATCAGCCGCGAAAACGGCTGCACCTACTGCGTTGCCGCGCACAGCTTTCTGGCCGACCAGATGTCCGGCGTGCCGGCTGTGGTGACCGATGCAATCCGCGATGGCACACCGATTCCGGATACCAGGCTGGCCGCGCTGCACGATTTCAACCGCAACATGGTGATCCAGCGCGGGCTGCCCGGCCAGTCCGATGTCCAGGCCTTCCTCGCCGCCGGCTTCAGCGAACGCCAGATGCTGGATGTAGTGCTGGCGATATCGGTGAAGACCTTGAGCAATTACGCCAATCACCTGTTCCACACTCCGCTGGACAGTGTCTTCGCCGGACGCGTCTGGACAGACTGAACCATACTTGCTGCAAGAGACACATCCTTCCGGAAACCCCGCTGACCACTCTTCTGCCCTTGAGATGCCCCATGGATACAAGCATCAGCGCCTTCGATCACGATCTTCAATTGGGTGACCGCAGAGCTGGCCTTTGCGACAGCGACGGCGGCATCCTTCACTAGGTCGGTGACTATTGCCAGCGCTCCAACATCATTCCGGCGGCGGCATGGTAATCCTCGGCTGCGCGGGTCTTCGGCGCGAAGTAGCGCACCGGTTTCCCGGCGGCAAAAGACTCGGCGACACGGATATCGTTGCGGATGCCGGGCAACATGCGCGAGGCCCCGAACTGTTGGGCTACGCTGCCGGTTACCTGCTTGTGCTGGCCAATGCGGGTGTCGCACATAATTGGCAGGAAGCCCAGGAGGCGCAGGCCCTGGTCCGGGCGGCTGCTGGCAACGCGGAACAGCACCCGCGCCAGTTGCCGCACCCCTTCCCCGGCAAGAAAGTGGGGCAGAAACGGCACCAGCACCCGGTCGGCGGCGTGCAAAGCATTAAGCAGCAGGATGTCCAGCGACGGCGGGGTATCGAGGACGATGGTGTCGTAGTGCTCATGCAGCCCTTCCGCATGGAGCGCATGCCGAAGCAGGCTCTCGTCGCGGCTGCCGGAACCATGCTCGAACAACGGGTCGGCCGGCAGCAGGTGCAGTTGGTCCCAGGCCGATACCCGCAGCGCCGGAAGCAGCGGCGCACCGCTGGCGAACAGACCGTGCACCGTGGGTTCGCCCTTCTTCACCGGGATGCCAAGGCCCACCGCGCAATGCCCCTGGGTGTCCAGGTCCACCAGAAGGACACGCTCGCCGCGCGCGGCGAGTTCGGCGGCCAGATTGACCGCCGTGGCGGTCTTGCCGGTACCGCCCTTGCGGTTGGTGACGACGAGGACGCGGGCCATGGCTTCAGAACAGTTCGATGGCCGGACGTGACGGCGCGTTTGCCTGTTTTCCGGTGACGCTGGCATGGGCATGGCGCTGACTGTCCATCACATAACGATCAAGATGGCCGTCCAGCCGCTCGGGCAGGGTCGGAGACACACTGCCATCCCAGGTTTCGTCCGCCAGATGCGCCGCCACCCCCTGTAGGTGCTCGTTCAAGCCGCACAGGGCATATTTCACATGGTCGAGGCTCTGGCGCACGATGTCCTGAAACTGGAGATGGCCAAAGACCTGGGTCAGCCGAGCCACCATCTCCCGGTTGCCGCTGTCGACGCCGTTGATCACTTCGAGCAACACTTTGCTGCCCTCAGCGAAACGGCCTTCGATGAGGGTGATGTCGTCAATGATCCGCTTCAGGTCGGAGGAGACTTCGTGATTGTTGACAGCATCGCTGGCCCGCGTCAGTTCATCCTCGGCGTGCTGGGTGGCCGCCGCGATTTTCTGGGCGATGTCCGTGGCCGCGACTGCCGTCTGCGCCGAGAGTTTCCTGACTTCGTCGGCCACCACGGCGAAGCCGCGCCCAGCCTCCCCCGCCCGCGCCGCCTCGATGGCGGCATTGAGGGCCAGCAGATTGGTCT
>JGI24123J20310_1000064_pt1 | contig 78452 bp, 74 predicted proteins | sample SubbioCR12Aug_5A_FD_20310 | JGI IMG/M metagenome (IMG submission 20310)
AACCATTAAACAATGGTTCTACGCAATTCTTGCTACGCCATACGCATATGAGCTGTTTTTGCAATTTAAAGATAATGCTGTTAATATTAGAACTTAGCCACGATTTTTTAAAATCTTTGCAAACACACAATATTTTTTTATTAAAAAACAAAAAAAATATCACATTTTTAACATTTTTCTATCTATCTATTAGCTACATAACTTGCAAAATATCTAACCTTACAACTTGTTCATATCTAAACAAATTATATGTTAAATTAATGAGTCCAATTATACCAGTTGCTCTTTTTATTCCTACCGATTTAACAATTAATCCATTCATACTTTGCTCCATAAATCCAAATACATGTTCTACTCTTGCTCTTGTTTTTGATTTCTCTCGATTGCTTTCTTTTTGTTCATCTGTCAATGGCTTGTTGCGATACCCTTTTTCGTTTACAAGATTTTTCATTTTATATTTGCTAATCACTTTTTCTTGGTCTTCTCCCGTATAAGCACTATCTGCATGGAAATCCTGTCCTTCATCTTTTTCTGTTAACAAATCGTCTAATGGTTGCGAATCATGCACTGAAGCATTGGTAACTTCATAGTTATCAATAAATTTACTCTTTGTGTCCACTTTTGCATGATTTTTATATCCGTAAAAAGTTTCTTTATTCTTCTTGGTCCAACGTGCATCTATATCCTTGTGCTTCTTTTTATTTGGTTTGTCATTCCAAAGCTCATCGCCTCGTCCTTCTTTTATTATTTGATTCTCTTCTCGTGTGTTTCGCTGGCGAGGTGCTACTGTAAAACTGGCATCTACCATTTTACCCTCGTTCATTATCAATCCTTTTGAATCTAAATACTGTACAAATTGAGTGAAAATTTATTCAACTAAACCGCTATTTGTCAAGTTTTCACGAAAAGCCCAAACGGTTTTTTCATCAGGTACTTTGTCGCCAGATTCCAGTCCTAAAAACTTTTTGAAGCTCAGTCTGTCAAGTATTTGATACTCTATTTGGGTGTCTCCAAGTCCATAATAGCGCTGCAAAATCATTATCTTGAACATCATCACGACATCATAAGGTTTTGCTCCAGCATTATTTTTCTTATTTTGATTCAATAATTTTGATTCTAATTTGCACCTAAACATCTCAAAATCAATAACATTGCTTATCATTTCTAATGGATTTCCAATATTTGATAATTTTTCTTGTATCTCTTGTGCATCAAAAAATCCTATATTGCCTGTTGTTTTATATCTCTGTGTTTTCATGTTTATTAATTTTTTTTCAAAAATAAGTAAATTATATTTTTATCTATCACCCTAACTATCAAATAGTTATCAACAATTCGCAATAGTTATTAACATCAAAAAAAATACCAACGTGCAAGAAAAAAATAACGTAAAAAATTATTGATAATTTTCAAATTTTATGTAATTTTGACTAATATTAACAACAAATTAATATTAATGATTGATTATCAGTGGTTTAAATTTTAGAAGTCCCCTTATGTAAAATAGTAACAAAAAAAACAAATACAACTTTGCCTTGTTGTTATTATAACTTTCCACATTGTTTAATTAAATATTTATGTTATGAAATCAAGAATTAAAGTTTTAATGTTTGCAACTTTTGCAATTACAATCAGCCTTGCCTTAACTTTCTCTTTGTCTGGTTGTAAAAAAGATCCTGTAAATACTGACACAGGTGGTATTGCTAAAATTATTACCGTTCCGGGTGCTACTTTGAAAGCTGGTACAGTTCCGGTGGGTGGCGATCAAGGTCCTGATATAGAAGGTATGAGTGGAAATTCATACGTCCTTCCAGGCGGATCGAATGCTATTACAATTAATACAAATGATGAAAGTGTTGAGCATGTGCTTATTGGGGTTGAAGGCCAATCAGGTTATTACCAATTACCAGTAACTGCTGGAAAGAGCACTGAACTTACAATTATTGTTTATATCTACATCGAACAGGATATAACTTTAGAAAATTTTACAATTATTCTTGCATTAATGCAAGGATCAAATATTGGGATTCACCATACTCTTCCTGTAAGTCTTGTTGTAGCCGGTACTGGCAAACTTCAGGTTAGTTTGTCATGGGATAAAGAATCAGATGTTGACCTATATTTGGTTGAACCTAATGGAACTACAATTTATTACGGAAATAGTCAATCAACTAATGGCGGCGAATTGGATGTCGACTCTAATGCTGGATGCTCTATTGATGGAATAAAAAATGAAAATATCACCTATGGTGATGATGCAATTGTTGAAGCAGGTCAATATATTGTTAGAGTTAATCTTTGGTCTGTATGCTCAATTACTGAACAAATTAATTATACAGCAATAGCAAGATTGAATGGAAGCATTATTACACCATCTTGGGGTAGTAATCCTAAAAATGGGTTTTATCCTGCTGGCTCTCAATCTCAAGGCGGAGGAGAAGAGGCTGGAATTGAAATTATAAAGTTTAATATTACTAGTGCAAAAATTAACGATGCACAAACTTATGCAAGATTTACTTATCCTGTTGATAAGTCTAAGGTTATGCCAAGCACTAAGTAATAGTATAATTCTAAAAAAAAAGGCTGCAATTTTTTGCAGCCTTTTTTTTTATTTAATCTTGGATTATTTTTCTTGAGCACTGTCTTTAGGTAACATAACTTTTCTTGATAGCTTCAACTTGCCGGTTTTTTCATCTAATCCAATAAGTTTCACCTCAATTCTATCTCCTTCTTTAATTCCACTATCTTCTACTTTTTCAAGACGTTTATGATCTATTTCAGATATATGAACAAGACCTTCTTTTCCGGGTAGAATTTCTACAAACATTCCAAAAGAAACTATACTCTTAACTTTTCCTTTATAAACTTCACCAATTTCAGGAACAGCTATAATCCCTTTAATTTTATTAATCACTATATCAATAGATTCTTTATTTTCAGAAACTATATCCACAACTCCATATTCACCAACTTCTTCTATTACTATAGTGCATCCGCTCTCTTTTTGCATTTCCTGAATTATTTTTCCACCAGGTCCTATAATAGCACCAATAAATTCTTTTGGAACAGTCATTTTTACAATTCTTGGAACGTGAGGTTTGTAATCCTCTCTTGGCTTGGAAATAGTTTTTTCCATCTCATCCAATATATGTAATCTGCCTCTTTTTGCTTGATTTAATGCTTCTTCAAGAACTTCGTAGCTAAGCCCATCAACTTTAATATCCATCTGACATGCAGTAATACCATCTCTAGTTCCGGTAACTTTAAAATCCATATCACCTAAATGATCTTCATCGCCAAGTATATCAGACAATATAGCATATTTCTTTGTTTTTGTATCTGCAATTAATCCCATGGCTATACCAGAAACAGGTTTTGTAATTTTAACTCCTGCGTCTAATAATGCTAGTGTACCTGCACATACAGTAGCCATAGATGATGACCCATTAGATTCGAGAATGTCAGAAACTATTCTTACTGTATATGGGTTGGTTTCTAAATTTGGCAAAACAGCTTTTAACGCTCTTAATGCAAGGTTTCCATGTCCAACCTCACGTCTGCTTGTTCCTCTGAACATTTTAACTTCACCAGTGCTAAATGGAGGGAAGTTATAATGAAGCATAAACTTGCTTTTGCCCTCAAAAACGGCACCATCAAGAATCTGCTCATCAAGCTTTGTTCCAAGTGTAACTGTTGTAAGCGATTGGGTTTCACCTCTTGTGAAAATAGAAGAACCGTGAGCTGATGGTAAATAATCAACTTCGCTCCAAATTGGGCGAATTGTATCAAGTGAACGACCATCAAGACGAACTCTCTCATCCAAGACTACGTTTCTTACAGCATCTTTCATTAATTGATAAAAATACTCATTTATCAATGCTCCCTTTTCTTCCAATAATTCAGGCTCTAATGACTCCTTAAATTCAGATTTTATCTTTTCAAAACTTTCTTTGCGCAAGTGCTTGTCAGCAATCTTGCCCATTGCAACTTTATAAAGCTTTTCATAAAGCTCTTTTTTCATCCTTGCTTCAAGTTCTGTATCGCTTGCAGTCTCAGGAATTTCTCTTTTTACTTTAGATTTCTCAACCATATTCGCCAAGTCTAATTGAGCCTGGCACTGTAATTTAATGGCAGCGTGAGCAATCTTAATAGCCTCCAACATATCTTTTTCAGAGACTTCTTTCATTTCACCTTCAACCATATTAATATTATCCATAGTGCCGGCAACTATCATTTCCATATCAGCACTCGCAACTTGTGAAATAGTCGGATTTATAATAAACTCTCCATTTATTCTTGCCACTCTAACTTCAGATACCGGTCCGTTAAACGGGATGTCAGATACTAAGAGTGCAGCAGAAGCTACAAGCCCAGCAAGTGCATCCGGCAAAGCATCCTTCTCAACCGAAATAAGTGAAATCAAAACCTGAGTTTCATTCATGTAATTGTCTGGGAATAGAGGTCTCAATGCTCTATCCACCAATCTTGATATTAGTATCTCATATTCCGATGGTCTTGCTTCTCTTTTGAAGAAACCACCAGGGAATCTACCCGCAGCTGCATATTTTTCTTGATAATCTACTGATAAAGGGAAAAAATCTTGTCCTTCCCTTGCTTCTTTATTACTAACTACTGTTGCTAGTAACATTGTATTTCCGGATTTTAAAACCACCGATCCGTCGGCTTGCTTGGCAAGTTTGCCGGTTTCTAATATGATGGACCTTCCATCATTCATCTTGAATTCTTTTTGAATTCCAATTTGTGTTGTAGCCATAAGCTTTTTGTTTATTTCTTTAATTTAATTTGTGCAATTCTGTTTTGCGAAGACTTGAAGGTGGGGGTGAAGCCTTATAATAAAAAAAAGGGCAATTATTTTCAATTGCCCCTTAACAATTTTGTTAGTATTACTTTCTAAGATTAAGATCTTTAATCAGCTCTCTGTATTTCTCAATATCTTTTCTTTTCAAATAATCTAAAAGGCTTCTTCTTTTCCCTACTAAGATTACAAGTGCTCTTTGAGTGAACTTATCTTTTTTGTTTTTTTTCAGGTGCTCTGTCAAATGCTTAATACGATGTGTAAAAAGTGCTATTTGGCTCTCTGGTGAACCGGTATTTGATTCAGATCCTCCAAACTTCTTGAAAATGTCTTTCTTTATTTCCTGTGTTAAATACATATTATAATCAAAATTTAATTTTAAATATTGTTTTCCATAAAATTAAGGGTTACAAAATTATAAAAATTATTTATCCAAACAAAGGAAAAGCTATTTTTTATTATCTAAAATCAATTATTTATGCACTTTTCTCGTTTTTATTATTTAGTAAATAAATCATTTAAATATTTTCTTTGTTGCATTGCAAATATATGTTTTTAGTACTTTTATTGCGTATTATTAATCAAAATTGTTATCATGAGCTCAAGAGTAAAATTTATAGAACACAAAGGGAAAAAGATTGTTTTTCTTGACTATTCAGGCTTTCAATATAAAGATAAAGAAGAATTTATGGGTGTTTTGGATTACGCCAAGAAATTCATTTTTGCCGCAGGAAAAGACCTTCTCATATTAGTAGATGTTTCAAATTCATATGGCGACAATGAAGTTATAGGTAAAATGAAACAAGACGGAAAAGATGAAAAACATTTAGTTAAAAAGCAAGCTGTTGTGGGAATTACCGTCTTTAAAGAGCTATTTTTAAGAACAATTAACCTTTTTACTAATATTGGCATTAAGCCGTTCAGTACTTTGGAACAAGCAAAAGATTGGCTTGTTGAATAATATAATGAACAGAATAGTATTTTATTTGTTATAAAAAATAAAAACAAATATGAAACTAATTCCAATTATTGCAGACAATTTTAAACTCGACGGCGGTGCTTGTTTTGGTGTAGTTCCCAAAAGTTTGTGGAGTAGATACGTGGAAGCTGACGAGAACAATATGATAAAAATCACTAACAGATGTCTGCTAGTTGATACCGGATCAAAAGTAATTCTTATTGATACCGGACTAGGCAGAAAACAAAGTCAGGATTTTTTTGATTATTTCTATCTTTTTGGAGATGATACTCTTGAAAAATCTTTAAATAAAGCCGGTTATACTACTAATCAGATTACAGATGTAATACTCACACACTTGCATTTTGATCATGTTGGTGGTGCCGTTAAGTGGGCTGAAGATAATAACACTCCTGAACTTGTTTTTAAAAATGCAACCTATTATTGCAGCAAAGCTCAGTATGAATCTGCATTAAATCCAAATCCAAGAGAAAAAGCATCATATTTTAGGGAAAATTTTGTTCCTATATTTGAGGCAGGAAAGCTAAAATTTATTGATTCTGATTGTAATTTTTGCCCTGGTGTCGACATTGAAATTAAAAATGGTCACACAAATGGACAAATTATAGTTTTGATAGATTATAAAGGTAAAAAGATTGCATATATGGGCGATTTTATTGCGGCAATTCAAAATATTCCTTTGCCTTATGTGCCTGCTTATGATGTTCTTCCTTTAGTTTCTATGCATGAGAAAGAGGAGTTCTTAAACCGCGCTGTAAATAATGATTACATTTTATTTTTCGAACACGATTTCGATAATGAGTGCTGTAACCTCAAACAAACACCTAAAGGTGTTAGGCATAATGAAATATTAAAAATAGAGGGTATTTAATTAATTGGCAAAATTAGAATCTAATTTATTTTCTGGTTATAACCTCGAAGTACCTTGTTATAGTTTCTCCATTATTATCAACTATTGTTAAAACATATTTACCCGATTTGGGTCTAATGTTTATTTCATGGAAAACAGTAGTTGTAGTAATATATTCATTATTCAAATGCCAATGTACTTCAGAATTTTCATTTCTGTGTGCAAGCTTAAATACTGCTTCCCCTTCCTTGCCATCTATTTCTATCGGAATAAAAATCCTCGAATTGTTAGGTGGGTAAATCAGTTCCATGTTCTTTTGCACTTGCCTCATACAGTCGTTTCTAATTGGTGGTAAAGGTTCGTAAAAAGCATTTTTCTGACGGAAATAGTACTCCTGAACCGGAGGCAATACAAACCAGCTTCTTGAAACTATATTTGAAATGCTTTCACATGAGCTATTTACTCTGTATAACTCATTCCTGTCAAGGTGAATTATCTGATGATAAGGGCAAGGTAAAGAAGATAGCCCATTGATTGGTATCCACAATGAATCTGTATCTGTGCATATATTACTTGCCCTATGCCCACTCTGCTTGCAAATTTCTACTTCTTCCATATCGTCCCATGGCGGTGTAAACCATTTTGTAGGTTTTAAAATTTTAAAAACATCAAACATTATTGGTGCAGCTGCATTAATGCCGGTCAAATCAGGCCTTCCTTCTCCACTTGCATTACCAACCCATATTCCAACAGTATATTCAGGAGTTACTCCAACTGCCCATGCATCTCTGTATCCATAACTAGTTCCTGTTTTCCAAGCCACTGGAAATGTGCTTGAAAAGTCTCTCCAAAAGAAATCTTCTTCAGGCCTGTTAACTTCTTTTAGTGACACTATAGTATGGTATACAGCTCCTGCGCTTACTGGCAAATGAGCGAAGTCAGTTGTGTTCTTTGAATGAGTTTTATTTTTTATTAAATTTAATTGTCTGAATACTGTGCTATTGTATTTATTTTCAGGATTGTAATTTATAAGCAATCTCCCCATAGATGCAAATGCGCCGGTTGCTTCCCATAAATTTATTTCAGCCCCTCCTAGTATTATAGATAGGCCATAATGATTTGCAGATTTTGTTAATGTCGAAAACCCTATTTCTTTTAAAATATCCATGAGTTTTTCAGTTGAATAATCTTGCAACATCCTTACTGATGGAACATTTAGCGATCGCGATAATGCTCTTGATGCAGGTACCGCACCATCAAATGTTTTATTGAAATTTTCTGGAGAAAATCCTTTGAAATTAGTTGGTATATCAGGCACTAGTGTATTTGGTAATATGTACCCATCAGAAAGCATAGCAGCATATAAAAATGGCTTTAAAAGACTGCCAGGGCTTCTTAAGCTTGTAATAATATCTACGTGCATTCCATCAATTGCTTGGGTTGTACTATAATTGTTACCTATATATGCAAGCACATCTCCTGATTCTGTATCGCAAACAATAATTGCAAGGTTGTTAATATTATTTTGTTTTAGTCTTTTATGATGGGATTCTGCAATCTGAGTTGCTCTAATCTGCATGTTGTAATTTATTGTTGTTATAATATTCTCTCCATCATATCCTTCTGCTCTTAGTCTCTCAAATAAGTGCGGCGAATGCTGTGGAAGAGAGTGGGGTTTTCCTGGCAATGGCTCTGATTTAGCCAATAAAAGCTCAAGAGTGTCGAAATATCCCTTGTTATAAAGTTTTTCAAGCAAATTATTACGCTTTTCAATTAATATATCTCTATTTCTTCCTGGATGAACAAGCGCCGGACTATTTGGGAGAACAGCCAGTGTTGCGGCTTGTCCCCAAGTCAAATTCTCGGGGGGGATATCATAATATCTCCAACAAGCAGCATCCAGACCTACAACATTGCCACCAAAAGGCGCATTTGAAGTATATAGAGCAAGTATTTCTTTTTTAGAATAGCGTAATTCTAATCTTGATGCTAAGATGATCTCTGTAATTTTTTCTTTTATTGTTCTTGGCTTTCCTTCTCGGTGCAGTCTTATAACCTGCATACTGATAGTACTACCGCCACTTTTTACTTTTCCGCTTCTAGTGTTTTGATATAAAGCTCGAAAAAGTGAAATCGGATTTATTCCGTTATGATAATAGAAATATTGATCTTCGAAATTTATAATGCACTTCGCAAACTTATCCGGAACTTCCGAATTATGGGGAAATCTCCACTGCTCATCGGAAGATGTTCGTGCATTAAGGAGCCTGCCTTCAGATGAATATAATACTGTGTTACATGGTGTCTTAAAAAGATCTGATGGTAAACTATGCCAATATATAATAAATCCAATTACATATGATGCTAATGCACCTATAATTATCTTAATTTTATGTTTGATTAAAATGCTTTTCAATGTTGAGTTCAAAGGCGTTGTTTTATTCTTCAAAATTATTGTTTTTGTAAACAATTTCTAGAAAAGCAAGTTTCATATTTAATATATTTTTAAACAATGAAAAATAGTATCTCCATTTTTTGGTTTAGACGTGATCTTAGATTGTCTGATAATAAGGCACTTCACTATGCTTTAAAGGGAGCTAATCCGGTGTTGCCTATATTTATATTTGATGATAATATTTTAAATGAACTTGACAAAGATGATAGTAGAGTAGAGTTTATATATACTCAATTAGTAAAGCTAAAAATGGAATTACAATCTATTGGGAGCGATATTGTTGTGAAAATTGGCAATCCAATAAGAATAATCAAAGAAATAATCAATGATTATAATGTTAAATCAGTTTTCTGTAACAAAGATCATGAACCATACGGAATTGATAGAGACAAAGATATTCAGGAATTGCTGGCAAAATCAGGAATAGAATTTATACAATATCTAGATCACTTGATAGCTGATAAAAACTCAGTGTTAAAATCAGATGGTAAGCCTTATACCGTATATACTCCATTTAAAAACAGATTTAAGCAAGTTATTTCTAGCTCTGATTATATTGACTATGATGTTAATTCGTGTAAAAATAACTTTGCTCAAGTGTTAGAGTCTTTTATTATTCCATCAATGCATTTATTTGGGTTTAAATCAAAAAATATTGAGTTCCCCTCTGCTAATATTAATCCTGATATAATAAAAAATTATAATAACACAAGGGATATTCCGTCAATTGAAGGAACAACAAAACTTGGCATCCACATAAGGTTTGGGACTATTAGTATTCGAGAATTATATAGAAATTCAATTGATTTAAATGAGGTGTTCATTAATGAATTGATTTGGAGAGAGTTTTATGCTATGATATTAATGCACTATCCGAATGTAGTATATAGTTCATTTAAAAAACAATACGATAATATTAAATGGATTAATGATGATAAAGATTTTGAATCATGGATGAATGGAGAAACTGGATATGAAATTGTTGATGCAGGCATGAGACAATTAAATGAAACAGGCTGTATGCATAATAGAGTGAGAATGATAACTGCGAGCTTTCTTACCAAACATCTATTAATAGATTGGAGATGGGGTGAAGCATATTTTGCAAGAAAATTGCTTGATTATGAATTGTCTTCGAATAATGGGGGATGGCAATGGTGTGCCGGAAGCGGAAGCGATGCAGCCCCATATTTTAGAATATTTAACCCTGAAAGGCAGATGGAAAAATTTGACCCCAAAAAGGAATATATCAGAATGTGGATACCAGAATTTGATTCGAATAGTTATAGAAATAAAATTGTTGATCATAAAAGAGCCATTGAAAGATGCAAGATAGTTTACAGCAGTGCCCTTAAATAATTATTCTAATCTCTGGTGATTTATTATGGTAGTAAATTTCTCAGGATTGAAGAAGTGATAGAATTTCAACTTTTCTAAAAGGTTCTCATTTGATTTCATTTCATATATCTCATCATTAAAAACCTCTTTGTAAACGCGCCAAATTAATTCAGTACAGAAGAAATGTGTAGTATCATTATGGTCAAAGGAATGATCAAAAGGAATCTGCTGTTTCAAATAAAATGTTGCCTGCTCTGATAAATTATTCGCTTTTTCAGGTATTTCGTTGATTTTATTGTATCTAACCACTACAACAGTTCTGGGAACGCTCTCCTTTACAAAAGTTAGGAGATTTTGTTTTTGAACTCCATCAAAATCTGACAAAGTACTTGAAACTGAATGTATAACATCAAAATTTCCCGCGGAATCCAAAACAAGCAATCCAACATGGGAAAGTGAAATCTCTTCCTTTAAGGTTTTCATTATAAGATTACTGACAAATCCTTGTCCCTGCCTTAATATTATATCACCTTCCTGTAAAAGGGCAATTTCTTTCTTACTTAATTTATAATGGCCGTAAAAAGAATGTTCCTGGTGGGAAGTGTTGCCACAGCCGACCAGGAACATACAATAAGTTATTAAAGCAAACAATAACCTGTTCAAATCTAAATAATCTTATTAAAAGTATTAAACTTCTTCTTCAACTTCTTCTTCGCCTTCTTCGCCTTCTTCTTCCCAATTGAATTCAGCGTCATCAAAAGGAGATTCTTTTTTAAGGTCAACTAACCACTTGTCGCCTTGTTTTACTAGAGGAAGTTGATCAAACTCACCATCAATTGTATAAGAGCAAATTGCTTTGTCTCCTTCAATTATACATTCAAGATCTTTAATCTCACCTGGAGTTGTGTCTTCTTCTTCAGCCATGCCTGCACTCATTGCAGATAATGATTTGTACATGTCAAGAATTTGAATAGTCTCAGCAGTACCATATTTTTTTGCATCTTCAAACTTTTGCTGCTCTAAAAGGTTAATAAATTTAGTTGCAACTTGTTCTGGAGTTTGTTTTTTTCCGCAAGCCGAAAAAATAAAGAGGCCTGCCATTACGATTGTAAAAAGTTTTAATGTTCTCATTGTTGGTATATTTTAATTTGAAAATATTTTAACAACACAAAGGTATCTTTTTTTTTTTGCGACCAAAATAAATTTGAAAAAAAATGCAAAAAAATCATTTTAATGAATATTGAAAAAACAAATAACATTTTAATCACAGCTAACGTAAAAAATGTATGGATGTTAATTTTAAATACAAAATTAGTAATGACGCATTTTCGAAATTTGCCGAAGTGTTAAATAATTTTAAATTACCCGGAATCGACTCTCAATTAAAGATGGCTCCGGAAAAAAGAAAAAATGAAATACGAATGCCGGCAATCAATATAGACACAAAAAAAAATGCGGTATTGTTTTTGTTATATCCTAAAAAGGAAAATATTTTCACTGTTTTAATTCAAAGAAAACAATATGATGGCGTTCATGGGGGGCAAATTTCTTTTCCGGGAGGTAGAATCGAAGAAAATGAAACCCTTGAGCAAACAGCAAAAAGAGAAACATTTGAAGAAATAGGCCTAGATGTTGAGAAAATTGAAATTATTGGTCAGTTAACAAATTTATATATTCCGCCAAGCAATAATCTGGTTTATCCGTTTGTCGGTTATGTAAATGAAACACCAAGATTTGTTGCAGATGGACTTGAAGTTTCAGAAATCTTGGAAATAGATTTAAACTTCTTTTTTAATGAAAAGAATATTGAATCAAAATGGATTGATTTTAAAAACCAACCTAGTATGAAAGTTCCTTGTTTTGTTTATGATGATAAAATTATTTGGGGAGCAACAGCGATGATTATAATGGAATTTGTTGATTTAATTTCCAAACATAATCTAGCAAAAGACTTTTAATAATTATTGGGAAGGTTGAATTATTGGTCGTTTCGTTTATTTTATTTAAATTTGATATTGGAAAAATAGTGAAAATATAACAATTAATTGATGTTCGTTTGACAATTTTTGTTACTTAGCAATCAAATACATTTTCTTATGATAAGAATTAAGAAACATAATCATTTAGCAAAGGCAGTTTTCCTCATAGCAGGAATAATTCTTGCCTTGCAATTAAATGCTCAGCAATCTGAAATAAGGATGCAGTCAGTCTTTTTATATAACTTTACTAGGCTGGTATCTTGGCCGGCTGACTATCAACAAGGCGATTTTGTTATGGCCGTTTATGGTAGTACACCAATGCTTGAAGAAATTGAATCTTTGGCTGCAACAAGAAAAGCAGGAACTCAGAATATAGTTGCCAGAAAATTCAATTCTATTAATGAGTTATCAAAATGCCATATCATTTATATTCCAAGAGGTGAATCTCGCAATACTACCAATATTGTGAATGGATTAAAAGAAAAGAACATTAAAGCATTGATAGTGACTGATTCCAGAAATTCAATTAAAAGCGGAGCTGTGATAAACTTTACAATAGTTGATGGTAAACAACGATTTGAACTTAGTCAGGAAAATGCTAAAATCATGGGACTTACTTTGGGTGGTGAAATTACTAGACTTGCTATTTTAGTTGATTAATTAAGTCAATTTGAGAAGAATATAAAAACTACCAAAATCTTTTTTGGTAGTTTTTTTTATATTTCTAACAGTCTTCAAAATATTTTAATATTTTTGTTGCTAGCAAGAGATAATTTTATCTTTTAACTGTTTCCTCAATTCTATCAAATAAGCGACAATAAAAAATAAAAATATGAAAATCAAACTAAGCATTGGTAGAAAACTTAGCCTTGGTTTTACCATTTTGATCGGTTTTTTCCTTTTTAGTAATATTTTTACTTTCTCGGTATTTAGGGAAAGTCAAAGGATAAACGACCAAAATAGTAATGTTTATGTACCTTCCATGTTATTGCTAATGGAGTTTAATAACATGATAATTACCAGTGAAAGATTAATTGGAAATTGGATTTTTATTCAAAGTGACATAGATACTCAAGATAAGAATCAACTAAAAGCTATTATAGCTCAGGATTATATTGACATTAAAAGCAAACTTGTTAGAATTTCTGAGAATTGGGATTTAGAAATGCAAGAGAAATTGGAAGAAATTTTTAGCGATGTTGATTTGCTGTTTGTTACTCACAAATATGTAATGGATGAGTTGGCAGACTGGACAAGCTACGACGATCCAATGATACTTTTCTTTGTACGTCCAATGATGGAAGAGGGTGGCGATATTGCAATGATGACAAGAAAAATAACAAATCAACTAGACGAGCTTATAGATATTCAGAATCAAAACGTTGAGCTTGGTTATAAGCAAATGAATGATTCTTTAGATTCACTAGGAAGGCTTACCATTATATTAACGTTATTGCTAATTATAAGTGGAGCGCTAATAGCTTATTTCTCAATTAAGAGTATTACAAATCCTGTAAATAAACTTAGAGTTGCATTACAGCTTATGGGCCAGGGTAAAATTCCTGAAACTGCTGTTTATGTCACTAATGATGAGATAGGGGAAATGGCAAAGGCACTGAATTTCTTAGTCGATGGGTTGAAGGATAAATCTAGTTTCTCTGTTGAGATTGGTCAGGGAAATTTTGCATCAGATTTTAAACCGCTTAGTGAAGAGGATGATCTAGGACTTGCTCTTTTGGATATGCGCGAAAGTCTTAAAAATGCAAAAGAGGAAGAAAATAAAAGAAGAATCGAAGATGACAAAAGATCATGGGCAACACATGGTATTGCTAAATTTGCCGAACTATTAAGGCAAAACAATGATAATATTCAAGAACTTTCTTTTAGCATTATAAAGAATCTTGTTAAGTATCTTGATGCTAATCAAGGAGGTATCTTTATTGTTAATGATGAAGAAATTGGCGAAAAATCAGTAGATATTAAGGCCTGTTTTGCCTATGATAAAAAGAAATTCCTAAAGAAAACCATATATATAGGTGAAGGTCTTGTTGGAACATGCTTGCAAGAGGGAGAATCTATATTCTTAACCGACGTACCTGATACTTATGTTAATATTACTTCAGGATTAGGAGATTCTAATCCAAGATGTATTCTTATTGTTCCGTTAAAACTTAATGATGAAATATTTGGTGTTATTGAGATAGCATCATTTAAAATAATGGAATCTTATCAGATTGAATTTGTTGAAAGAATTGCAGAATCTATTGCTGCTACAATTTCAACAGTGAAGATAAATATCAGAACAACAGAACTTTTACATCAATCACAGGAACAAAGTGAAGAAATGCGTGCTCAGGAAGAAGAAATGAGACAAAATATGGAAGAAATGCACGCTACTCAGGAAGAGATGGAAAGGAAGGAAATCGAAAGCCAAAGCTTTTATGAGGCAATAAATGAGTCTGTGGCTCTGGTTGAAATTAGTATGGATGGAAATGTAAGACGCGTAAATAAAAAAGTATGTGACATACTATTATTTTCTGAGGGAGAATTGTCAGGCCATTCTCATGTGAAATTCTTTGATAAGTATTTTGTAGAGACTTCTACGTACCATCAAATGTGGAGTGATTTAACTAATGGTCAAAAATTTGATGGAACAATTAGCTTAATCAAAAGGAATGGGACTAAGCTTTCTGCTCAGGTTGCTATACATTCAATTAAGAATAAATACAGAGAGCCTGTTAAAATAATTTTCATTATTCGAGAATATTCTGAGGTACATGCATAATTTGGTGATTCTATTTAAATAGGTTGCAACTAAAATTTATAGAAATGTTTAATATTTTAGGCTTTTACAAAAAAATCAAAATCCAAAATAAACTTTTATTGTTTATTCTAACTTTCACAATACTTATTTATATAGTTGCATTTTCTCTTGTTATTTCAGGTATGAGAAACAAAATATTTAGTGATGCTGAAAAGCTAATTCAGTCAAATGCGAGAGAATACGCCAATTTGGTTGGTGAAGAGTTGAATTTTGATTTCGATATTACACAAGGTATGGGTTGGTCTATGCATGGATTTAAAAATGTTCCACAAGAATTGTTTTTCTATTTTTATAAAGACATATTGAAAAATAATATTGAAAGAAATCCTAATTTTTATTCTACATGGATTAGTTGGGAACTTAGTGAAATAGACCCTGATTATTATCTTCCATATGGTAGAATACGCCAAACGTACTTTAAACATGGCAATCAAATTAGGTACAAGCAAGATACTTTAAATCTTGGTGGTGATGTTATAGGTGGACTTTATCACCAGGTTAAAGTAGCCATGAAAGATTATATGTCAGATCCATATTGGTATTCTTATACTGGAAGAACCGAAGATCAAGTTTTAGAAGTGAGTCCTTGTATCCCAATTATTATTAATGGAAAGTTTGCAGGGTTGGCAGGCTCTGATATTGTATTAAGTCGTTTCCAGGATTTATCTCAATCTATAAAGCCTTTTGATGTAGGATATACTTTTATAATTTCTAATAATGGAACTTATGTTGGGCATCCTAATGAGTCTTTTGTAGGCCAAAAAATTTCAGATATCAGACCCGAATACTCAAGAGAAAACAGCATTGTTGAAAAAATATCCAGAGGAGAGTTCTTTTCGCATGTGAGTCATGATAATTATTTCAATGGTGATGCTTATATTGCATACGCTCCTGTTTATATTGGAAATACTCAAATCCCATGGTCTGTTGGTTCAGCAGTTCCTATGAGTATCATTGTAAGCGAAGCAAACAGAATTTTACTTCGATCTATTATAGTCGCGATAATTGGTTTAGCATTACTTTCATACTTAATTTACATTGTAGCCAGAAGAATTTCAAAGCCTTTGTCAACAATAAGTAGAGTTTTGGAAAAAATTGCTATAGGTGACCTTAGGGATACAAGAAAAATTAAAGTCAAAACAGAAGATGAAATAGGAACAATATCAAAAGCATTGAACAGCTTAATTGATGGATTGAATAAAACTGCTGATTTTGCAAATGAAATTGGAAGAGGAAATCTTGAGGCTGAGTTTAATATGCTTGGAGACAATGATGTTCTTGGCGAAGCCCTATTAAATATGAGAGAAAGTCTTAAACATGCTAATATTGAAGAAGTTAAAAGACAAGAGGAGGACAATAGAAGGAATTGGGCTACTCAAGGGCATGCGATGTTTGCTGAAATATTAAGACAAAATAATGATGATATAAACACTTTGTCTTTTAATGTTATAAAAAATCTGGTAAAATATCTAAGTGCAAATCAGGGAGGAATATTTATTCTAAATGATGATGACGAAAAGAATAAGTTTTTAGAAATGAAAGCATGCTATGCATTTGATAGACAAAAATATTTAACCAAAAAGATTGAAATTGGTGAAGGACTTGTTGGCGCATGCTTCCTTGAAAAGAAAACGGTATATCTTGCTAAAGTGCCTGAAGATTATATTCTTATTACATCAGGCTTAGGAGACGAAGTTCCATCAACAGTATTAATTGTGCCTTTAATTGTGAATGATAATATATTCGGGGTTGTTGAACTCGCTGCTTTCAAACCATTTGATGCGCATTTTATTGATTTTGTTGAAAAAATAGGAGAGAGCATTGCTAGTACTATATCTTCTGTAAAGATAAATGTGCGCACCAAATTCTTATTGGAACAATCTCAGCAGCAAGCTGAGGAAATGTCGGCTCAGGAAGAGGAAATGCGTCAGAATATGGAAGAAATGCACGCCACTCAAGAAGAAATGGCTAGAAAGGAATTAACTCTTCAAAATGTAATAAAAACCACTAATACTTTTCAAATTTTTGTTGAATATGATTTTAATGGGATTATTAAAAACTCTAATGATCTTCTTTCCAACTTGTTAGGATATACTAAAGACGAACTTAGAGGTAAACATCATAGCATCTTATTTGCTGATGAAGATTATAAAGGGTCTGATGAGTATGGCGACTTCTGGGTAAAAATGAATGACCAGGAGAATTTACTTCAGGAGTTTAGGTTACTTGCAAAGAATGGAGATATATTGACATTTACCGGTGTTTATCATCCTGTTTTTGACCAAGGGTATCCACTTAAAGTTATGCAGTTTGGGGTTAATGTTACAGACTATCTATGCAAATAGAAAATCTGTTGCAAAAGTATTGTTTAAAAAACCCTAAGTAATTGGAGCTACAATGATTAATATTTCAGTAGTATCTTATCTTAATTCACTTCCTTTCCTATATGGAATTAATAGTTCAAAATTCTTTAAAGATATTAATCTTACCACGGAGCTGCCTTTTGAGAGTGCTAATAGTTTTAAAAATGGTAGGGCAGATATCGCTTTAGTGCCCGTTGGTTCATTACCATTGCTTTCCAATTATAAAGTAATATCTGATTATTGTATTGGTTCTGATGGCCCTGTGCGAACGGTATTACTTTTAAGCAATACCGAGTTACCTAAGATAAAAACAATTCATCTCGACTTTCATTCCCTAACATCTGTAAAGCTTGTTAAAATACTTGCCGAATCCTTCTGGAAAATTTCACCGCATTACATTAATACTTCTATCAACAAGTATGTTGATAACCATCATTTTGAATCAGCGGTTTTGATTGGAGACAAAACATTTGAACTTGTCAACCAATATAAGTATTCATACGACCTTGCTGAAGAGTGGAAAAAGTATACAGGCTTACCTTTTGTATTTGCCTGTTGGGTTGGAAAAGAAAATATTAGCAGTGAAATCGTAGATGCTTTGAATAGTGCATTTAAATTCGGAATCGAAAATCTTGACTTTGTTGCAGAGAAATACAAAGATCAAATTATACTCACAAAGTCGGAAATTCTAAGTTATTACAATGAAAATATAAAATATCATCTTGGAGAAGAGCAAAAAAAAAGCATGGATAAGTTTTTATCCATGCTAAAGCTATCTAAGATGTATATTTAGCTATTTTTTCTTCTTTTGAGCTTCGGCAATTTGTTTCATTTTTTCCTGCCATTTACTCTGTTTAACAGGTTTTTTCTTATTCTCTTCAATTTTGGCTCTAAGTGCATCTTCATCAATAAACTGTTGGATTAGATACATTTGGCCAAGACTTATAGCATTTGCAAGAAAATAATAATAACTCAACCCTGATGCAAAGCTGTTAAAAATAAAAAGCAACATAACCGGCATCATATACATCATTGTTTTCATTCCCGGCATTTGGTTGGCGCTTCCTGTCATTTGAGTATTCATCCTTGTGTAAATAATCGTCGAAACTGCCATAAGGATTGTAAATAAACTAACATGACTGCCATAGAAAGGAATTGTAAATGGAAGATCAAAAATTGAATCGTATGAAGAAAGGTCGTCTGCCCATAAAAACGCTTCCTGACGGAGTTCTATTGAAGCAGGGAAAAATCTAAAAAGTGCCAAAAGAATAGGAAGCTGAAGCAACATAGGGATACAGCCTGCCATAGGGTTAACTCCTGCTTTCTTATATAAAGCCATTGTTGCTTGCTGCTTTTTCATAGAATCTTCTTTCTTAGGAAATTTCTTACCTAACTCCTCAATGTCCGGCTTTAACACCCTCATTTTTGCAGATGAAATGTATGTTTTATAAGCAATTGGCAATAAAACAATTTTAAGCATTATAGTAAGCAGAAGAATAATTAATCCATACCCTAGATTCATAGAATCTAACCAATTGAAGATAGGGATTACAATAAATCTATTAATCCAAGACATTAAGAAGAAACTCCAACCCAATGGTATTTGTCTTTCCAGCTTTAAATCATAAGCACTTAAGGTTTGATAATGATTTGGCCCCAAATAAAGGTTCATTGCAATATTGTTATCAGATCTTACATCATACTCAATATCTATAGAAGCGCTCATTCTTCTTACAAAATTGGGTGATTCCTCCTCATTTAAAGTGATAGCTTGAATATCTGCATTCTTAAAATGCTCTTTTGCAATAAGGCTAATTGAGAAGAACTGCTGTTTAAATGAAATCCATTTTATATTAGTTCTTAGATCTTCTCTGTCGTCTTTGTTTTCGCTTAAATATGATACCTCGTCATTAACATAATGATAATGTATAGTTGTATTTCTCTGCTCGTTTACATAGCTCTTTTCCTGTTTTGGAGAGAACATATCCCACTTTATGTTGATGAAAGGAACATTCTGAGATATTATACCTTGCATGCCAACAAAGCGAATGTCAAAGTCAATCATATAATCATTGCCTTTCAAACCATAATATAATTCAATATATTGAGGATTTTCTATTGCTGGATCTGATATATACATGCGCATACCAAATTCAAGAGAATCGTTGCCGCTTACATTAAATTGTTTTTTGCCCGGTTGACTTTCTTCATATGGGTGCGAAATAAAAAACAAATCACTGGTAGATATTAATTTGTTGGCGTAATAAAAATTGACGGCAAAGTCATTGTATTCTTCAATAAAGAGTGATAAAGGATTTTGGTCTGATGTTTTATAGTTTTTCAATTCAGCATTTGTAATAAAACCTCCTTTGGTACTAATTGTAAGCTTTATCAGTTCATTTTCCAGATAGTAATAATCATTTTCTCCAATTGTATTGGCAGCAAAAATTCCATACTTATCATTATCCTGAACACCTTCTGTGTTAGTTTTTATATCTGCTTGCTTATCAGCTTCTTTTGGAGTTTCTGTTGGTAAATCATTAGCATTAAATCCATCAACAGATTTAGCTGCTTCAGCATTTTGCCTATTTACCTCTGCAATGCTGTCTTGTCTAATTCTGGCTTTTTCTCTATCTTCGGCAGATGGAGTAGACCAAATGCTATAAACTAATAAAATACCTATTATTACAACAATTCCGATAATATTATCTCTACTCATTTTTTGATTTTTTTAATGGATTGCAAATATATATTATTTTTAGTAAATGGCTTGAAAAATCTAGAAAATGTTAGGTTATTTATGTGCCAAGAATACAACTTGCAAATGTATTCCTGAAAATAATTACAATGTTTCGAAATGTAATATTGTAATTATTTTCAGGATTATGCTTTTGATTTTATAACAGCCTTGACAAAGTTGACAAATAAAGGATGAGGTTGAGCTACTGTACTCTTATACTCAGGGTGAAATTGCACTCCAACAAACCATGGATGGGTTGGAATCTCCATAATTTCAACCAGACCGGTGCCCGGATTTGTTCCTGTTGGAATCATTCCATGCTTTTCAAACATTTTCAGATAATCATTATTAAATTCATATCTGTGTCGATGCCGCTCACTTATGAGAGCTTTTTTATAAATTTTTTCAGCTTTGGAGTTTTTGGATACTAGGCAAGTATTAGCACCTAATCTCATAGTTCCACCCTTAGTTGTGATGTTTTTTTGCTCTTCCATTATATCTATAACAGGATATGGAGTATCAGGATTCATTTCAGTTGAATGCGCTTTATCTAATCCAATTACATTTCTTGCAAATTCAATAACAGCACACTGCATACCTAAACATATACCAAGAAAAGGTATGTTATTCTCTCGTACATATTTAATTGCCGATATTTTTCCTTCTATTCCTCTGTCGCCAAATCCCGGAGCAACAATTATACCTGAGACATCCTTAAGAATTTTGGCTACATTTTCATTTATGATATTTTCGGATTGTATGAGCTTTAGATTTACTTTACAATTGTTTTGCGTACCGGCATGAATAAAGGATTCAATAATAGATTTGTAGGAATCAACAAGTTCAACATATTTTCCTACAAGAGCAATATTTACCGTTTTCTGAGGATGAAGTAACTTATTAATGAAAAGCTCCCAATTACTTAAGTCAAGTGTTCTGGTAGCAGGAAGTTTCATCTTTTTCAAAACAACTTGGTCAAGTTTTTCTTCTCTCATCAAAAGAGGTACCTTGTATATTGTATCGGTGTCGATAGATTCTATAACTGCAGATGATTCAACATTACAAAATAATGCTATTTTATTTCTGATGCCTGCATTCAATGGTCTTTCAGTGCGGCAAACTAAAATATCCGGTTGCACTCCATATTCAAGCATGGTTTTTACTGAATGTTGAGTCGGCTTAGTTTTAAGCTCTTTAGCTGCTGAAAGATAGGGGATAAGCGTAAGATGAATCACAAGACTTCTATTCCCTAGATCCCATTTTAGCTGCCTTATAGCTTCAATATATGGAAGTGATTCAATATCACCGACAGTTCCTCCAATTTCAGTAATAACAAAGTCAAATTTGTTACCTTCTCCAAGCAACTGAATACAATATTTAATTTCATCAGTAATATGTGGAATAATCTGAACAGTTTCGCCTAAATAATCGCCCTGTCTTTCTTTTCTAATAACTGATTGGTATATTCTTCCAGTTGTAACATTGTTGGCTTGCGAAGTAGGAACATTTAAAAATCTTTCATAATGCCCAAGATCAAGATCAGTTTCGGCTCCATCTTCTGTAACATAACATTCGCCATGCTCATAAGGATTTAAAGTTCCGGGATCTATATTTATGTATGGGTCAAGTTTTTGGATTGTAACATTATATCCCCTAGATTGTAAGAGTTTTGCCAAAGATGCTGAAATAATGCCTTTACCCAATGACGAAGTTACACCACCCGTTACAAATATGTATCTGGTGGTTTTTTTTGATTTGTTCATGCTTGAAAGAATGTTCCTTTTGACTTAAGTTTTCGCTTGCGAATGTAAGAAAAGATTAGAAATTATCAGAGCATATAACCCAAATTAATTTTATTTTTTGGTAATTAACGATTATTATAGGATTGAAGGAAATAAAATAATACTAATTTTGTGTAGCTCACGGATTTATTAATTAACTGCCAAATCAATGGATATAAAATTTTTTGTTAAAATAGCCAGATCGTTTCTAGGATTAGTTCTTTTAATTTTTGGTATTAATTATTTTACCGGTTTTTTAGGCATTCCAATACCGGATGGTAATGGAGCTCTTTTTATTGAAACAATGGGAAATATTGGATTCTTTTTTCCTTTAATGGCGGCCTTGGTTATCGCTTTAGGAATTTGTCTAGTGGGTAATATTTTTGTTTCTCCAGCATTACTTATCTTGTTCCCGATAAATATTAATATACTGCTTTTCAATGTGTTGTATAGCCCAATAAATATGTCATTAAGTATTGTAATGTTTCTGGCGCATTTATTTTTGCTGTGGTATTATAGGAAACAATACATTAATAATAAGCAACAATAAATAGTTTTGTTATTTTCCGAGGTTTTTTAGCTGTTTAATATAATCAGTAGGATTTTCAGCTTTAAATACTGCGCTACCCGAAACTAGTACATTTGCACCTGCATTAACTAAGTTTTCTACATTACTTATATCAACTCCTCCGTCAACTTCAATAAGTGCCTTACTATTTGTTTGTTCAATAAGCTCTTTTAGTCTTGATATTCTTTGATAACTTGATTTAATGAAGCTTTGGCCACCAAATCCGGGATTTACAGACATAATCAATGCCAAATCAACTTCAGGAAGAATATCTTTTAAAAGGTCAACACTAACATGAGGATTAATTACAACGCCGGCCTTCATTCCAAGTTTTTTTATCTGATTTACAGTTCTATGTAGGTGATTGCAGGTTTCATAATGAACAGTCAAAATATCTGCGCCTGATTTTTTAAATTCTTCAAGATATTTATCAGGTTCGCTTATCATAAGATGAACATCAAGGGGCTTTTTTGCAATCGACTTAATTTGAGATATAATTGAAAATCCGAAAGAAATGTTAGGTACAAAATGACCATCCATTACATCTACATGGAACCAATCAGCCATGCTGTTATTAATCATTTCAATGTCCTTCTCAAGATTAAGAAAATTCGCGGAAAGTAAAGAGGGTGCGATAAGGTGCTGCATATGTTTTTTCTTGCAAATTTAATAAAGTTATTGTTAGTTAATAGAATTCTCAATTATGATAAACTGAGCTGAATTGATTTTTATAATTAATAAACTTCTTATTATCCGTTTTATTAACAATACGTTGAAAACTAATAAACGCCTATAAAACAGTTATTTAAATAAAAAGTTTGGTACAAATCGAATAAGACCATAATAAATTTTTTTTTCAAAAATAATTTTTGTGTATGTTTGTAAAGCTTTAGAAATTTTAACAAATAACAAATACAATAATTATTACTTGGTTATATGGATATTCATTCAAACGATGTTTTTCACATAAAAGGCACAGATGATACGCCTGAGGTACTTATAGATCCTGAAAAAGGTCTGATAAAATTTTCAGGACGTTCTTTGCCGGAAGACCCTAAAGAGTTTTATATTCCAATAAAGGAAAACTTGGAAAAATATGCTGAAACTCCCACAAGTGGAACAAAAGTTATATTCAAGTTTGAATATTTCAATACGGCATCGTCAAAAATAATTATGGAAATTATAGATATTGTTAAAAAAATATCAGCAAAAGATGATAAAGTTGTATACGAATGGCATTATCTTGAAGATGATGATGATATGAAAGAAGCAGGAGATGACTATGCAGATATTGCAGAGATTGAATTTAATTTTTACACATACGATGACTAGAAATACCTTTACCAATTTTGCCAAACAAAAACCAAACAAAAAGCCTTTTCAATTTGAAAAGGCTTTTGTTTTATAATTACCATAGAGGAGAGGGGTATTTCCCTTTTTCTGCCAGGTGTTTTAGCTTTTCTTTAACAATTGGCTTATCGCCAGCGTATGTTACTCCAAACCATTCTGCCGAAGTAGGAAGAACCTTGCATTGAATTTCATTTTTCTCAATAAGGTTGTTTATTATCAAGGGGATATAAAACTCAGATTTAGAATTGTTAATATTATTTTTTAGAAATTCTTTGAAAAGATTGTCGGCATGTTCGAAATAGACAGGAGTAAACCCCCAGCAATTCATAGAAACAATAGAATCTTCATTAATTTCTACTTGATTATTGTTTTCATCAGTAAAACAAACCTTATTTTTAATTCTTTCAATTTTAGTTCTTTCAACAACATTTTTCACGTAGTGATTTTCAACAGTGCAAACGCCTCTTGATACGTAGCCTTGCTCAGAAAGAGTATTCCCCAATCTATAGCCAACCATAAATGCATCACTTTTTTTAATGTCTGGCTTTGATAACTCTTCAGCTAATACTTTGAATGCGTCGTTTCCATAAAAATCATCTGCATTAATAACAGCAAAAGGCTCTTTAACAGCATTTCTTGCCACCCATACTGCATGTCCTGTTCCCCATGGTTTTTCTCTGTCTTCTGGACAATTAAATCCTTCAGGAAGCATATCAAGCTCCTGATAAACCAATTCGTAAGGTACTTTGCCTTTAAATCTTTTAGAAAAAACTTCATCAAATTCTTTTTCAATGTTTTTTCTTATAATAAAAACAATTTTTCCAAATCCATTCCTCAAAGCATCAAAAACAGAGTATTCAATGATTGTTTCACCATTAGGTCCAATACCATCTATTTGTTTAAGGCTTCCATATCTGCTACCCATTCCAGCAGCAAGAATTACTAATGTAGGTTTCATAAAGAGATTGCTAATTATTAAAAATTATGAGTAACACCACCCCTAATAATAGGATTTTTTGCAGGAGAGTTTGGGTCAAGTAAAACATCATATAATATCATTCCATATGCTGTTGTACTTGAAGATATTGGGATTCGATATCCAACTCCAACGGGTAATGAAGTAACCCATTTGCGATTTCCAGTTGCAGGCAAGCCTATATTCATTAATTGAACTTCAGCATGTCCGAATATATCTTTATAAAATGTTACCTGAGTAAAAACCCTGGCTCCAAATGCATACTCAGCTTCTTTTTTATCCCTGTGCGCATATGAGTAAAATGGCGAAAATCCAAAATCTACAATACTTACTCTATATCCAATAAGAGGAGCAATGTCTAAATAATACCCTTCGTTATAGTTTACACTAACATTTCCACCTGTGTATAGTTGTCCGTTTACATTAAATGAAAACAATAGTCCAACTATTGTAAGAAATAATAACCTATATACATTTTTCGTGAAATGCTTTCCGGAATCTTTTGTTTTAATCGTTTCCATAATATTTTATTTTGGTTTATAGACTAGATATTTTTAGCTAATACATCAGCAATATGAATTGTTTTTATTGGGAGGTCATTTTTATCTATGTATGATTGTAAATGCATTAAACAACTTCCTTCAGTGCTAATAATATATTCAGCACCGGTAATTATGGCATTATCAATTTTTTGCTGAGCCATTGCGGTTGAAATTGCTTCATGTTTAACCGAAAAAGTTCCCCCAAAACCACAACAAACATCACTTTTTTCCATTTCAATAATTTCGAGACCCTTTACGTTGGCAAGCAATTGCCTTGGTTCATCGCCAAGCTTGTATTCTCTTAATGCTGAGCAAGAATCGTGAATTGTTGCTTTTGCCTTAAACTCTGAATTGAAATTTTTGATTTTAAGCACATTTACTAAGAAATCGGTCAATTCATATATTCTTTTTGTAAGATTTCGAGCTTCAAGATGGTATGAAGAATTGTCAAATAAAGTAGGATAATGATTTCTTACCATTCCAATACATGATGCAGAAGGACCAACAACATAGTTGTTTGTATTAAAGTCATTAATAAACTTTGCTGCAACTTCTTTAGCCTCATCAAAGAAACCACCATTCAACGCCATTTGTCCACAGCAGGTTTGTTTAGGATTATAATTAACTTTCACCCCAGCTTTTTTCAGTATCTTAACCATACTGATACCGGTTTCGGGTGAAACCTGATCAATAAAACAAGGGATAAAAATATCAACTTCCATAATTATTCAAATTAACATTCAAAAATACTAGAAATAATCAAAACCCAGCGCTGATTTATAATCTTTGCCTGTTTACTTCGAATAAAACAATTCCTGCAGCAACAGAAACATTTAGTGAAGCTGTTTTTCCTTTCATAGGAATAGAAGCTTTAGAATCGACCAGCTTTAAAATGTATGGAGAAATACCTTTATCTTCAGATCCCATTATTATTGCAACCGGCTTGGTCAGGTCTTCTGAGTAAATTGTACCGGGTGCTTTTTCTGTACAAGCAATGATAGATATTTCGCAAAGCCTTAGAAATTCTATTGTTTCCATAAGATCCTTTTCTCTGCATACCGGCATTCTTGACAATGCACCTGCAGATGTTTTAATAGCTTCTGCATTTATTGGAGCACTTCCTTTTTCCTGAATTATAATCCCGTGTGCCCCTGCGCACTCAGCACTACGAGCAATTGCACCAAGATTTCTGATATCTGTTACTTTATCCAAAATTATAATCAGTGGAATATCATCAGTTTTGGTGATATTTTTTATCAATTCTTCTACAGTAATGTAGTTTATAAGAGGTAAAAAAGCAATAACTCCCTGATGATTTCCCTTTGAAATCTTGTTGAGTTTCTCGATAGGAACCATTTGGAATGGGATGTTGAGCTTTCTAATTAAATGAAATAAGCTTTTGAAATTATCTCCCGATGGTCCTTGTTGAAAAAGAACTTTCTCAGGAATTTTACCTTCTTTGATTGCCTCATGTATAGGGCGAATACCATAAATTAAATTTTCCAATTCTGTACTGTTTTGTTTGTTTATTTTCTCCAATTTTCTATTCCTAGGTACCATGGATTTCTATAGTCTGCCTTTCTTTTTAAGACATAATGATTATCAGAGTAAGGATGCGACTTTTTAATGAATTCAAACTGTAATTCATTCATTCTCCAGGTATCTTTATAATGCCAGACTTCAAAACCATCATTTAAGATAACTATATCCGGCGCCCCAAAGATAGTATAAATCATGCCTCGATCTGTTTTCCAACCTTCTTTATATGAAGTGAAAAATATATTTGATAATTGGACATTGTTATAATAGCGGCTAACCAGACTTCTTGCTCTTACAGGATCTCCTGCAACTCCTACCCAAAATCTATCTATTGCACCACGCAAATCAGCGCTTTCTGAAACAGCCGAAAACTCAGTATTTGAAACTATATATCTTATAGGATTTAACATTGATTGGTAAGATGTTAATTTTGGATATCCATCATGAAAATAAAACAAAGAAAACCCATTGAAAGTTTCATCACCATGAAAAAAACGACAATGACCATTTTTGTCAATATTTACTATAGCCTCACCATCAATAAATTTAATAATACCAATAGATTTAGTATTAATTTCTTCATCTGTAATGGTTTCTTCTAAAAAAGGTGGTCGTGCGGGTTTTAAATCTTCACTAATAAGCATTGCATTCATTTGAAAATCTGCTTTACTGTTGTGGTTTAACTTAATTACTGAAGAATTTGCAATGAAATTTGAAAAAGCCATTTCTCCGCCTGAGTTGTATATTTTGAAGTTTTGTGAGGAGTATGCATGCTGTTTTTTTATCTCATAAATATATGAAAGTTCAGACTTTTTATTGTGGTCGATAATTTTCAAATGCATTATATAATCGTTTCCGCTCTTGGCTTTAAATACGATGCTGTCTTGTATATACTTACCGGATTCAAAATGAACAGAGTCTATTAATAATACAGATGCACTGTCTAAGGGTTTTGTAGAATTATATGAAGTAATAATATTGTAGCTAAGTGTAATTTTTGATTTAAACTTTGCTTCATCAGGCTTTTTTATGTAATGAAGTTCGTCTGATTTGATCCTGAAATAGAGTATCGATTCTTCATCATTCTGATGATAAATAATTACTTCTGGATTTATTTCGGATAATTCCTGCTTATAAATATTCTGGAGGTTAAGATTGCTTACTTTTACTAATGTTCTGCATCCCCAAAGTGTAAAAAGCAGAAATAAAGTCAGGTTCAAACTATAAAATAATCTTCTATCCTTCATAATGAAAGTTTTTTCAAATATCGGAATTTTTTCTAAAATGCATTAATACTGTAATTTATTTGCGAGATTAAGCAATATGTCTTAAAGTTTTGATATAGCAGCTAATTGCTCATAAAACTAAGGGAAACACTTAGTTTTTTATGTGATTTATGTTTAAATTTGACTTTCCTAAAAATAATAATCATGGAATGGGATGAGATAATTGAAATGATTGAGGTTGCTAAGGCTCAAAAATGTAAGAAGCTAAGCTTATCCAACAGAGGCATTACTTCATTGCCACCTGAAATCGGAAAACTTTCATTTCTTCAAAGCCTAGATTTATCATACAATCAGCTCGACAAACTTCCTGAGGAATTTCTAAAATTATCCAATCTTAAGTCAATTTACCTAAATCATAATGAATTAGCAGTATTGCCGACCGATATTGGAAAATTAAAGAATCTAACAATATTAGATCTTAGCCACAATTATTTAAATACTCTTCCAGCTTCTATAGGCAATATAGTAAACCTGACTCAACTGGATGTCAGTTATAATCAAATTAAGAAGCTTCCTATAGAGTTGATAAACCTGACCGGACTAAAAAAGTTATATCTTGAAGATAATCCATGTGAGTTTCCCCCAGAAAAAGTTATAAAACGTGGGCTATATGCCACAATGCATTACTTATTTGGAGAATTGAGGAAGAAGGAAACAGCAAAAGTTATGATTCAGGTTTATAATATGCCAAGAGATATTTCACAACCTTTCACGCAATATCTGCAGTATTTCAATGAATTGGTTGCTTCCTTTAAGCATATGGATATAAATTTTGATGTTAAATTTATAAAGCAAGATTTTACGGCAGACATGGATATGGATCTTGAAATGGAAAGTTATTTGCTTGATTTTATTAGCCATATAAAGAGAAATGTTGATGCTGCTCCAATGAAAGATGGTAAAAAAGATAAGTCGCAAGTTTTTGATGTGCAGGTTGTTGAGTTAAAATCTCATTTAGATGACCTTAAAACTCTTTTAGAAACCAAGATTCTGGATATAAAGGAATTGCAAACAAGAATGGAAAAGCTAAGCAACATAATCGAGAAAAAGAAATAGTCTCTAGAAAATGCTTGTAAAACCAATATGAATCTTTGCATTATTGAATCTGAAATTGTCTTCCTGTAATTTTCCTAAAGCATAATAAACTGATATTATACCTGGTTTTGTTTTGAAATGCAAACCTGCGGCAATTCCAATCGGAAAATTATTATAATAACCAATATTGCTATAGTTTTCGATCCATGCTGCATTAGCTAAAAGGTTTAAATAGCTTTCTTTTGCTAGATAGAACCTGTATTCTGCCTCAATAATGCCGAAAGAACTACATTTTATTACATTTTCGTCAAATCCTTTCAATGAGCTAAACCCACCTATTCTATATAGTTCGTTATCAAGAAATATTTTCCCTGATTGGATGTTTGCTATTATTGTTGCTGCAATCAAACTTCTATTTAATACAGGAATGTTATATCTGAATATACTTTCAGAAATTATCTGTGTAGTTTTTTCAGGAATTTGAATTTGAGAATTGTTTTTTTCAACTATTCTACTTCCGGTTGCCAACGATGATTTAAAAAGCCATCCTTCATTTAATGTATGGTTTACCTTTCCTGATTTCATTCCGAATTCAATACCATAAAGATTCTTCTTATAATTTGCAGAGAAAATATTTTGAGAAGCAAAAATGGCAGGTTGTTGGAATAATTCATTTGATTCGAAAACAGCAAATGCAGAAAAATCAAAATTTTTATATCCTGCAAAGGCTAATGATGGCCTGTGTTTAACTAGAATAAAAGAAGTATCTTGCTTGTTTATGTATAATGAATAGCCTGTTTTTATAGGAGTGCCTAAAATATATAGAAATTCTCCTGATAAATTTAGCTGCTGAGATCCTTCTCCCGGAGCCATCCACTTAATTTCAATATGTTCGCCATAGCTTAGACTGTTAATTAAAAACAAATTAAGTTGTCCGGAAATTCTGTATTTCTTATTGTTGATTTCATCTGGAAGTGTTATCAAACCTGCAATGCCGTCGAATCTGTTGGCTTTAATAGACTGCAAAGGAAATTCAATTTCTGAACCTGAGGGAGTAAATTTAATCCCAGGAGTATTTGACAAGTTTGCAAATTCAAGATCTGATAGTTTGTTGCCGGCATTATTTATTAGAATCTCAGAATATGGCATTCCTGTCTTAAGCCTTGTTAATCCTTTTATGTATGACGGCATAAGGTTTACATCTCCTAACAATTTGATTTCACTGATTGTAAATCGATTTCCTTTATTAATGTTCCACGTAAAAATTATCGTATCGCCCAAAAAAGAAATATTTTCCTTATAAATTGATGCTAGAGGAAATCCATTGTTTTCGAGGTTTTTGATAATTTCACTTTCAAAATAGCCTAGCTTTGAATATTCATAAGCTTGATTTAATGATTTGTTTTTTTTGAATACTTCAGGAAAGGAGCGTGATATTTCTTCAATATTTTTTGCTTTAAAGAAATGTTTGTTGCCAATATTGATATAAACAAAAGTATTGTTGCCGTATATTATTGTGCTGTCTATTACAGCCTTCAAATATCCTTTTTCTGCAAGATATTGAGGAAGTATTGTTAGATAATCTGCCTTTTCATTATTAAGCTGAGCTTCTTTAAGCTTTTTATTTATAATTAAGACTTCAGCTTCTGAGATTTCATTGTTCTGAGTAAGAATTATTTGATAATCAACCTGACAAACACAAGTATTTGTAATGATGAAAATTAATGAATATCCAAAAAATAATATTTTCAGGAAATAGCCCATTTTATTTCTTCTTTTCCCTGTTGCTTTAATAATTCATTAGTTTTTGAAAAATGTTTGCATCCCAAAAATCCTCTAGAAGCTGAGAGGGGAGATGGGTGCACCGATTTCAGAATATGATGCTTAGTTTGATCAATTAATTCAGCTTTTGCCTGGGCATAATTCCCCCAAAGTAAAAAAACAAGTCCTACCTTATTTTCTGAAAGCTTAGTAATAACTTTATCAGTAAAAGTTTCCCAGCCCTTTTTTTGGTGAGAACCGGCATTGTTTGCTCTAACAGTTAATGTTGCATTAAGCAACAAAACCCCTTGATTAGCCCAACTTTCAAGGTTCCCATGTTTTGGTGGAATAATTCCTAGGTCGTTTTTAATCTCCTTGAAAATGTTTTTAAGTGAAGGCGGCTGTGGTATTCCATGATTTACAGAGAAACACAATCCATGAGCTTGTCCGGGACCATGATAAGGATCCTGGCCTAAAATTATTACTTTAACTTTATTGAAAGGAGTATGATTAAATGCATTAAAAATTAATGATCCCGGGGGATATATAGTATGTGTTTTCTTTTCTTCTATAAGAAATAATTTTAGTTTTTTAAAGTAGTCGGACTCAAATTCTTCTTCAAGGATTTTTTTCCAGCCTTCTTCGATTACAGCATTGACCTTAATTTCTTCCATAATAACACCTTAAAATCAAAATTTCAATTCTTTAACAAATTTAGCAAGATCAATCCCATCAAAACTACCTGAGCTCATAAACAGCAGACAAGTATTTTTAAGGCTTAGTTGTTTAATTTTATTAAATAACAATTCTGAATTTGTAAAAACTTCCAAATCTTTTTTGTTAAATGACTCATAAATATACGCAGGCTCAACAGCTGGTAGTTTTTTTATTTCAAGAGTGTGGGGATTATAATAAACAAATGCATAATCTGCTTTTTCAAGAGCTCCATTATAATGCTTAAGAAATTCTTTATTTAAACTGCTATAAGTATGAAGTTCCATGCAGGCAATGATTTTCTTACTTGGGAATTGCTCTTTTACTGCTTCTGTAGTTGCTTTAATTTTTGAAGGGGCATGAGCAAAGTCTTTAAATGCTATTGTAGAACCATAATTATAAATCATTTCAAGTCTTTTACTTGCACCTTTATAAGATTGAATAGCTTTATAAAAGTCTTCATCATCAATGCCAAGTTGGTTACACACTAGTCGTGCACCATTCATATTTAGTAAGTTATGTTTTCCGAAAACAGATAATTCATATTTATTTTTGCCTTCTATTACAATTGTTTTGTCATTTTCTATCGAAAAATCAGGCAAACCATAAGGTAATAGCTCAATATTTGAATTTTTGAATTCGCTGCAAAGTTTATTTACTTCATTATCGTCTGAGCAATAAATTAACTTTCCATTATCAGGTTCAATCACATTAATAAACTTTCTAAACTGATCAACATAAATATCGAAAGTTGGAAAAACATTGATATGATCCCAAGCAATTCCACTTATCAGAGCAATATTAGGTTTGTATAAATGAAATTTAGGTCTTTTGTCGATAGGAGAGCTAAGGTATTCATCACCTTCAAGAATCATAAAAGGAGCATCGTATGAAAGTTTTACCATCACATCAAAGCCATCAAGTTGAGCTCCAACCATATAATCTGTGTCGATATCATAATAATTCAATACATGCAAAATCATTGCTGTTATGGTAGTTTTGCCATGACTACCACCAATTACAACTCTTGTTTTGGCCTGACTTTGTTCGTAAAGATACTCGGGGTAAGAAAATATTTGCAATCCTAATTCCTTGGCTCTAAGCAATTCCGGATTATCTTCTTTGGCATGCATACCGAGAATTACTGCATCGATGCCTTTATGAATTCTAGATGCATCCCATCCAATAGTTTTAGGTAAAAGATTATACTTGTTTAGGCGAGTTTTTGATGGTTCGAAAATTTCATCGTCAGAGCCCGTAATTCTGTAGCCTTTTAAATGTAGGGCAATTGCCAAGTTGTGCATTGCGCTTCCACCGATTGCAATAAAATGTAAATGCATTTTTATAAGTTTTAATGTGGGATAAAATTAATTGTTTTCCCAAAATATTGACTTAAACAATATCAAAATCCGTAATTTTGCATTCAAATTTTTAATTAACAATGGAAAAACCTTTGAAAAATATAGAGCATCCCGGCATTATTGAGGAAATAAATGATAATAATCTTATTGTTAGAATTCAGCCTCAATCAGCTTGTGCATCATGTCATTCCAAAAGCTACTGTGGGGTTGCAGATAACAACGATAAAATTGTTGAGATAACTGTAACAGACAGCAAAAACTATAATAAGGGCCAAGATGTTACTATAATGCTAGAGCAGAATTTAGGTTTCAAAGCTTTATTTATGGGGTATTTAGTCCCATTTCTAATTTTAGTAGTATCATTGATTGTTCTAATAGAAATAACAAAGAATGAGGGTTTATCCGCCCTTATTGCATTTTCTTTAATGCTTCCTTATTATTTCATGCTATATAGATTGAAACATAAATTGAAAAAAACATTTACATTCAGGCTAAAACACTAATAAAAAAGGGCACCCGAAAGAGTGCCCTTTGTGTTTGTTAATTGTAAAAATTAGTTGATAATAGTAACCCAATTGTGAGTATCAGCTTCATCACCATATTGAATTGCCTGCAATTTTTCGTATAGCTTAGTTGAAATCTTACCTGCTTTACCATCTTTACAAAACTGATAAACCTTACCATTTTCCCTGTCAACAAGTTTTCCGATAGGAGAGATGATTGCGGCAGTACCGCATGCGCCAACCTCATCAAAGCCATCAAGTTCTTCAACAGCCACTTTTCTTCTTTCAACTTTCAAGCCTAAATCTTCAGCAAGTTGCATTAGACTCATATTTGTTATTGAAGGAAGAATAGACGAACTTTTTGGAGTAATGTATGAATTTTCTTTAATTGCAAAGAAATTAGCAGGACCTGCTTCATCTATATATTTTTTCTCTTTTGCTTCTAAGAATAGAACTGATGAAAATCCTTCTTTTTTTGCTCTTTCTCCTGCGAAAAGGCTTCCTGCGTAGTTTCCGCCAACTTTAATATGTCCGGTTCCGAGTGGAGCAGCGCGATCGAAATCTCTCACAATTTGTAGAGTAACAGGATTGAATCCCTCTTTAAAATACGGACCAACTGGTCCAACAAAAACCATAAACATATATTCATCGGCAGGTTTAACTCCTACCTGAGGACCTGAGCCAAAAAGTAGTGGTCTGATATAAAGAGAAGCACCGTGTCCGTAGGGTGGCAAATACTTTTCATTCAACTTTACTGCTTTAACAATCATTTCAAAGAATAAATCATCAGGAACTTCTGCCATTAAAATTCCTTCAGCGGATTTGCGCATTCTTTTTGCATTTTCCTGCCAGCGGAATAATCTAATTTTTCCATCTTTACCTCTGTAGGCTTTCATTCCTTCAAATGCTTCCTGCCCATAATGAAGGCAAGTTGCAGCAATGTGAATACTTACAAATTCGGAGGATGAAGTTTCAACTTCTCCCCATTTTCCGTTGCGATAATAGCAGCGAACATTATAGTCAGTTTTAAAATAACCAAATGGGAGTGTACCCCAGTTAATGTCTTGCATGATATAATGAATTTTATCTGTTTATGAATAATTTGCTTGGCAGCTAAATTATAATATTAAATTGAAATCGGTATTTTTTTTTGCAATATTTTTGAATGATTTAGGTAAAAATGGATTTAAGACAGAATATTGAAAATTAAATCAAATTAATCCAATACCAAAGATGTAATTTGGTCCATAAGCCTATTCATTTTGGTGCGAAGTTCGGCCTGAGTGCCGTCATAATTATTTACAATAAAAGCGAATGCAATTTGTTTCCCGTTTTTTGTTGTAGTATATCCGGCAAATGCTCTCACATTTGACAGAAAACCACTTTTTGCTGTCAAAACATTTTCAGAGGCAGTTCCTGTAAATCCATTTCTAAGTGAACCGGATTTTCCGGCAACAGGCAGCCCTTTTTGGAAATGAGTAAAAATTTCGTTATTTGCTGTAATTGCTAAGCAATTAGCTAAGAATTGAAGAGTTAGGCAGTTTGAAGGCGATAACCCACTTCCGTCATAAATTTTTACTCCGTTAGTATTAACGCCTTTCTCTCTCCATAAATCAAGCATTATTTTTATTCCGTCTTGTGTTGTGCCAGTATTTCCATGTGAAGCTGAGATAGTTTTAATAAGGCTTTCTGCATAGGAGTTAACGCTAACTAAATTTGTACGATAGGCTATTTCAGTTAATTCTGGAGATACCCATTCAGCAATAAAATTTAATTCTGACTGATTTATGTTTGATTTTTGTGAATTATAAATAACATTAATACTTCCTGTTGTTTGAATTCCTTTAGAGTTAAGGAAATTATTGAATGTAGCAGCAAAGAAGTAGGGTGGGTCGGGAATTGAGCCTCTTACTTCAAATTCATTTGCACCAAGAGGAATTGTCCCGGTTGAAAATCTTTCATTTGAATATGGAATTCCGTATATATAAACATTGTCGCCTGTGCCGGCAGCTGCCGTTAAGACGCTATTATGAAGTATTAGACCAGGAACAAAAGGATTTACTCTTACTACTGTTGTTTCGCCTCCAATAGTGTTTGACGCTCTAAAAAACACTGAATACTCATTCTCATTAAAGGATAGTCCACTTGTTCCTGCCCCGAAATAATTACCTAAGTCTTCCCAAAGCCATTTAGGTGAAACCATAATTGAATCGAAGACACTTGCATCTACAATGATGTTTCCGTTTATACGTTTAATACCGGCTAAATTAATTGCATTATAAAAATGATCTATAACTAATTCTGTTTTCAGGCTATCGTTCATTCTTCCGGCACCAAAGCTTGGGTCGCCGGAACCCTTGAAAATGAGGTCACCATTTAAGTTACCTGAATTGTCAATTTTGCCGGTATAACTCAATGTAGTTTTATATTTATAATCAGGTCCTAACAGTATTAAAGCAGTTGATGTTGTTAGTGCCTTCAGAGTTGAGGCAGGAGTTAAGGAAAGATTACTATTATATGAATAAATTTCTTTTTCTGATTCAATTGAAAAAATTGACAATCCCCAACTTGAGTGCTTAATTCCGGGGTCTGCGGCAAACTTTTTTACTTCATTGTCAAATGCTATATTAGATTTAGGCTTATTCCACGATGAGAATAGAAGTAATAAGCCCAATGCAATTAAGAAACCCGAAATTCTCATATTATTATACCTTAGTTATTTTCCAAAAACTGAAATATTAAAGTATTTGCGAGGGTCTTCTTTTATATCTTCAATTAATTTTTCCAATTGTTTTGAAGAGCCTTCAAGATTCTTATATAATGATTCGTCATGAATAAGAAGTCCGACTGAACCTTCGCCTTTATTAATTTTAGCCATTATAGCTTCAAACTCTTCAAGTGCCAAGTTTGCGTTGTTTATCGTCTGTTTGATATTTGCAGAAGCGAGGGAATCACTAACAGCTTCAAAGTTTTGAATTATTGCTGTAATTGACTTATTGTTTTTTTCAATATTTGTAGTAATCGACTCAGCGTTAGATATTATTGTAGCAATGCGTTTCGCCTGAGAATAAAAAGTTGTATCGAGAGTATGGGTAGTTCTTTCAAAATTACTGATTATGAGCTTAATATTTTCAAGGCTTTCAGCAATATTTGCTCTAGATTTCTCATTAAAAATATATTGAATTACAGCCATAACGGAATCAATTTGCGCAAGAAGGTTTTCAGCTTGCTTCTTAAAAGGCAGGAGTTGAAGGCTGACTTCATCTTGTAGGGTTGCCTGGATTTTAGTTTCTAAGGTGTCGCCTGATTGAATCAATCTCTTCGAATCACCTAATAAGATTTCTATCTCCCTTTTCCCAAGTATATCAGAACTATAAAGCCTTGCAATGGAGTTGTCAGGAATATTGATTACTTTGTCAACAATTGCTTCAACAACTATTCTACCGCTTCCATCAGGATGAAAAGCAATATTTTGTACCTGCCCAATTTTCACTCCACTTATTGTAACTGCGTTAGACTCAATGAGTCCGCTTACCTGATCATAAACAGCAAAAAAGCGAACTTGTTTGGTGAAAAGGTCTGTTCCTTTAAGATAGTTAACACCCCAAATAAAAAGTAAGGCGGTTAATACTATAACTAATCCAATTTTTGCTTCACGTCTTATTTTCACTTTATCTAATTTTTAAGTTTGATTTAATTATTTGCTTGCATAAGTCTAAGAGCTTCTGCTGCTGTAATTCTTTCATTGTTGTAAAATGCAACAACAAAAGCATCTTTGTATCCCGCATCTTGCATTTTGCCTTGAATAGCAATTGCATCTTGCAAAGTTCTCTCTTTTCCTACAGTATACTTATATAATCCATCATGAAAGTAATAATCTATATTTTCTAGATTGGCAAATTCAGGAGAATCTATTGGCCTTATTGTTTTTGATGCGGCAAATTGCACTTTGAAGAATACTTGATTAGTATCTTCAGAATTAATTTGTTTCGACGTATTTTGATTCGTGTTGTTTGATTCAGGCTTGTTTTCAGAAACTTCAGGTTTTATATTTTTTCTCTCTTCTGTTTTATCAACAACAACTGGTTTTTCTTCAATAACCTCCTCATTTACAAATGGAATAGGACTTCTGCCTGTTGCTAAACGATCTTGTTGTTGTTTATAATCCCTAAATGCTCTGTAGATTGCAGAAGCAATGTGATTTTGACCTGTTTCACTCATTAAATATTCTTCTTCTTTTGGGTTGTCAATAAAACCTACTTCAACTAAAATTGCAGGCATTGTTACTCTCCAAAGTACAATAAACGGAGCTTGTTTTACACCTCTGTCATGTCGTTGGGCTCGATCTCTAAACTGATTCTGAATATTTGATGCAATTTCAATACTTTGATTAAGATATGCATTTTGATATAACGAAAAAATAATATGTGATTCTGACGAACTTGGATCGTATCCATCATATGTTTCTAAATAATCCTCTTCGTACAAAATTGCCGCATTTTCAAGTTTTGCAACTTCAAGGTTATCTTTACTTTTATGCAATCCCATAACGAAAGTTTCAGTGCCTATCGCTTTTGATGACGCGCTAGCGTTACAATGAATAGAAATAAAAAGGTCTGCTTTATTCTTATTTGCAATTTCAGCTCGTGTATTTAGGGGGATAAATTCATCAGTTGACCGGGTATAGATAACTTTAACATCGGGAAGATTTTGTTTTATATAATCACCCACTTTTAAAGCAATGGAAAGGGCTATGTCTTTTTCAAAAGATTTTTTTCCAAGAGCACCAGGGTCTTTCCCTCCATGTCCGGCATCTATAACTACTGTAGTAACCACGCCTTTTTTGTCAGCAAATGCTTCTTGAAATAAAAATCCAAGTAAAAGAAAAATACCAAAAAGTATAAAGTATCGTTTCACTAAATATTGCCTAATTTTGTTTAGTTTTGCTGCTTATTTATAATACGTCGAATCAGCATTATTATTTTGCTTCACAAAAATAATACATATAAAAATTGCTTACAAGACCGGTTAATAAGTTTTTAGGAGTTTTTTTGTTTGCTTGCGTCCTGAGTATCCCGTTTTCGTTAGGATTCTCAAAGAATGGAACTGCCAGGCCAGGATTTATTGCAGATTCATTGTTAACAACTTTTCAGGGATCATATATAGATACCATTCCTTTATTATCTGCGGAAACAGAAATAGACTCAATCATTAATGTTGAATTATCTCCTGAAACTGAGAGGATTACAGGCTCTGGGGTTATTCTGGAAGATATTGTTATTTATTCTTGCCTGGATTCTATTGATTCTTATTTTACTAGTCAAAAAGTATTTTTGTTTGGCAATGCCGACTTAAAATATCAGGATATTCATTTAGTTGCTGATTTCATAGAAATTGATTTTGTGAAAAATGAATTGCGGGCTACCGGTTTGCCAGACTCTATGGGTATTGTTAGGGGCTTGCCTGTATTTAAAGAGGGGGATCAAAGCTTTCAAGCCGAAGAGATTAGGTATAACTTTGAAACTAAGAAGGGCAGAACCCTTAATGTAATAACAGAAGAGGCAGATGGCTTTCTTCATGGTGAAGTTGTTAAGATTATGCCTGATAAGATAGTTTATATTGCCGAAGGCAAATTTACAACTTGCGATAAACCTCATCCTCATTTTCACATAGGATTTAGAAAAGCTAAGGTAATTCCCAAAGATAAAATCGTCACTAGCTTTGCTTTCTTGAAAATTTACGATGTTCCAACACCTTTAATAGTCCCTTTTGGATTTTTTCCTAACAGAACAGGTCAAGCCTCCGGTATAATATTACCTTCATACGGAGAATATAGAAATAGAGGCTTCTACCTTGAAAATGGGGGTTTTTATTGGGGAATTAATGAATATCTTGACCTTTCTTTAAAAGGTAGTATATACTCCAGAGGTGGATGGGGTTTTGATGTAGGAAGCAGATATAATAAACGATATAAATATAATGGCTCTTTTAGCGTTGCAACTGCAACAACAATAATTGGAGAGGAAAACCTTCCAGGATATGAGAAAAGCAAGGATTATAGAGTTATGTGGAGTCATAATCAGGACCCCAAAGCTCGTCCGAATAGTGTATTCCGCGCTAGTGTTAACGCTGGAAGCAGTCAGATGTCGAGATATAGCCCAATATCTGATAATGACTATCTGTCAAATACATTTTCATCAAACATTTCTTATTCTGCTACTTGGTCAGGGAAATATAACTTCTCAGCAAACTTAAGGCATTCTCAAAATACAATTTCAAAAACCGTTGACCTGAGTCTTCCCGAAATTGCATTTAGTGTTAATAGGTTTTATCCTTTAAGAAGAAAAACAGTTGTTGGTCAGTATAAATGGTATGAAAATATTACAATGAATTACACCTTGAATGCTAGAAATCAGGTTAATACATTAGATTCGCTGCTTTTCAGACAGGAAACATTAAACGAATTTAAAAACGGAATAAGTCATTCAATCCCAATTAGTCATTCAACAAGGGTTTTCAAACATTTTAATTTTAGTAATAGCATAAATTATAATGAGAGGTGGTATTTCCAATCAATTGAAAAGAGATGGGATTATGACGATTTGGAAAGTTATTCGGTTGTGAGGGGTGATACTATTTATGGACGTTTAGTTACCGACACCATTACTGGATTTAAAGCAGGAAGAGATTTTTATTACAATACATCCTTAAGCACCAAAATATACGGACTTGCCAATTTTAAAAGAAGTGGATTAAGGGCAATAAGGCATGTTGTATCACCTAGTGTAGGATTCACATATAGGCCGGATTTTTCGACACCCTTTTGGGGCAGTTACAAAACTTTTGACGATCCAAGGTTTGAACAACCTCAGAAATATTCAATATTCGAACAGGGCATATACGGCTCTCCTCCGGCAAATCAATCGGGGTCTATAAATTTCGCTATTGGTAATAATCTGGAAATCAAAGTGAGAAGTAAAAAAGATACTGTTTCCGGTGAAAGAAAAATTGCACTAATTGATAGATTCACCATAGGCTCTTCATACGATTTGGCTAAAGATTCTGTGAATTTCTCAGACCTTACCATGTCGGGAAGTACAAGATTATTTGGAAATTTTGATATAACTTATGGAAGTAGTTGGACTCCGTATGCTGTTGATAGCGCTGGAGTTAGTATTAATAAGTTCTTGTGGGAAACGGATAAAAAGCTCTTGCATTTAAAGAATACATCATGGAGCTTAAGCTTCAACTACAACTTAAGTTCTGCCGATTTTGGTGGCGCACCATCTGGTAGTCAATCATCAAGAGATAATCAAGGAATTTCTGATCCGGCTTCAAATGATGGCGACACTGAAAATAGCTCAATGGCTGTAATTCAAACTAGCCCTAATGGGAATTTAAATCAGCATGTAATCGATTACTCAATACCATGGAATCTTAGATTTTCATACAACTTCAGATTTGATACCAGGAATTTTATGCATACAGGAGTAACAAACAGGGAGTACATTCAAAGCCTATCATTTTCGGGAGATATAAAATTAACAAGTAAATGGAGAATTGGTTTTCAATCAGGATATGATTTTCTAAGAAAAGAACTTACTTACACATCTGTTGATATTTATCGAGATCTTCACTGCTGGGAAATGACATTTAATTGGATTCCCTTTGGGTTCAGACAAAGCTATAATTTTACTATTAGAGTTAAGGCCGCTGTTTTACAAGACTTAAAACTGTCGAGGAGAACACACCATTTGGATAGATATAATTAAGTCGGAAGTCGAAAGTTGGAAGTTTTAAGTTTTGAGGGTGAAAAATGGGTAAATAAGAGGATGTTTTTTGGTTGGTTCATATATTTTTGAAATGTTTTAAAAAAATATTAGTGAGTTAAGAAAAAAAATTGAATATTTGCAAAGCGAAAACATAAATTGAAATACATAACAATAAATCGCGTTTAAACTATCAAAACAATTATTATAAAACATAAAAAAGTATGAAAACTTTATTGCAAATTGGTCTTTATGTGGTAATTATCGTATTAGGTTTTTTTATTTATCAGAGTGTAATGGAGCCAATTAGATTTGGACGTGAAGCATCAAAACGCGAAGCCGCCATTATACAAAAATTAAAAGATATACGTTCAATTCAAGTTGCACACAGATCCAGGTATGGCAAATTTTTGGGAGACCTTGACTCATTAGTAACATTCGTTAAATTAGATTCTCTTCCTGTTGTTACTGCAATAGGCGCAGTGCCGGATTCTCTTACAGAAGCACAAGCAGTTAAATTAGGAGTTGTAAGAAGGGATACAACATGGGTGGTTGCCAAAGACAGTTTGTTTAAATCAACAAAATATCCTATAGATTCTATTCCTTATGTACCATACAGCGAAGGGAAAAGATTTAGCCTTGAGGCTGGAACAATAACCCGTGGCCTTGTTACAATTCCTGTGTTTGAAGCTAAAACAAACGCACCTGATTATATGCAAGGTTTGAAATATAAAATATATTATACCAGAGAAAATCTTAAAGTTGGTTCTATGCAGGAATCTTCTGTGGATGGTAATTGGGAATAATACCTGAAAATCAATCACTGCACAGTTGGACAAAATAGTAAGTATTATTGATAAATCCTTTGTACAGGATTCAACGAAAAAGAATTTTTTATCCATCGAGCTTATGCCCGATGGATTTTCTTATTGTATTCTTGACACTGAACGTTTTGAATACAAAATTCTTGAATCTTATGCGTTTGGATATGAGCTCGATCCTGTAAATGCTGCTATGGCTGCAGAGTGCATTATTCAAGACAATGCAATACTTCAAAACCAATTTGAAAGGGTTAGCTTATCCTTGGTTTCTCAAAACTATACTCTTATTCCTGATAATCTTTTTAGTGATTCTCAAAAGCAGTCATATTTAAGGTTTAATAAAGATTTTGAAAAGTCTGATTATGCTGTTAATGCAGATAAATTAAACAACCTTAAAGCTTATAATATTTACCCGGTACACAATGCTATTTCAGAAATGATGTCGAAATTTTATGATGATTATAGAATTAGACATTATACATCACCTTTAATGGAATCTTTAATGTACCTGTTAGCAACAGGAAGCACCAAGTCAGATGTATTAATAAACGTATATAACGGTTATTTCGATATTGTCATAATTCAATCCGGAATTATTAGACTTATCAATACTTTTAAATATGTCACATACGATGACCTTATGTATTATGCTTTCTGGGTAATTGAAAAACTTGAACTGCAGGCAGACGCCCTAAATTTGCTTATTTCCGGAAATATAAGCATTGAATCATCTTTATATAGAAGCATTAGATTGTATTTTAAGTCTGTTGAATTTGCATCACGAAACGACTTATATCGATATGCTTATGAGTTTGATGAAATACCTCACCATTATTTTTCCACTTTATTAAATTTGAACGCATGCGGATAATTGGCGGACGGCTGCAGAGAAGACAATTGCCGGTTAATTCTAGATTGCCGGTTAGGCCAACAACAGATATGGCTAAAGAAGCTTTATTTAGCATTCTGAATAATCACTTTGAATTTTCAGAAATCAGTGTTCTTGATTTATTCGCCGGCACAGGAAGCATATCAATTGAATTTGCTTCCAGAGGAGCAATAGAAGTAATCGCTGTTGATAATAATGTTAAATGCCATGCTCATATTAAAGATATTTCTACTAAATTCGAGGTTGATAATTTGAAAGTAGTAAAAGCTGACGCTATTCATTTTTTGGAAATTTGTAAGCAATCATTTAATATTATATTTGCTGATCCACCTTTCGATTTTGAAAATACTCTGAAAGTTGCAGAATTGGTAATGAACTCAAATTTGCTTGAAAATGAAGGATGGCTTATTATAGAGCATCCAAAAGAAATAAAAATGAATCATATTCCCGGATTTTTTGATAAAAGAAATTATGGAAAAGTGAACTTTAGTTTTTTTAAAAAATCAAACATATGACAATAAGAAGAGGTTCGATTGAAGATATGGCGATAATTGCCGATTTTCAGGTTAAAATGGCAAAGGAAACTGAAAACATTGATTTGCAACCTGAAGTGACATTAAAAGGAGTTCATTACATATTAAACAATCCCGGATACGGTTTTTACGTTGTTAATGAAATCGATAATAAAGTAATTAGCTCAATGTTAGTGCTATACGAGTGGAGCGATTGGAGAAATCATAAAATAGTGTGGCTTCATTCGGTTTATGTTTTGCCAGAATATAGATGTAATGGGTATTTTAAAGAAATGTTTGATTACATCAGAGATTGGGTAAAGATAGACCCAAATATAGGCGGAATGAGACTTTATGTTGACCGAAATAACAAAGGAGCCCAGAAGCTTTACGAAAAAATAGGTATGAATGCCGACCATTATATTATGTATGAATGGTTCAAATAATCATAAATCTATAATCATGGAAAAAATTGCATTGTTTCCCGGATCTTTCGACCCTATTACCAAAGGTCACGAGTCTGTTATTAAGAGAGCAGCTCCTTTGTTTGATAAGATTATTGTGGCTATAGGTATCAATACTGAAAAGAGAGAGTTCTTTACGGTTGAGCAAAGAACTAAATGGTTGAAAGAGGTTTTTAAAGAGCAAAAGAATATTGAAATAATGGTTTATGAAGGCTTAACTGTTGACTTTTGCAGAAAAGTGAATGCCCGTTTTCTTCTAAGAGGATTAAGAACTTCTGCTGATTTTGAATTTGAAAGAAGCATCGGACAAACAAATAAAATACTTTATCCTGAGGTTGAAACTTTATTTCTTTTAACTACACCGGAACATACCGCCCTGAATTCATCTATCGTTAGAGATGTCCTGAAAAATGGGGGAGATGTTTCAAGCTTTGTGCCCGACGCCCTCGTAAATGATTTGCAGAAATACAGACACTAAAAGGCTTGATTAAGCGTTTTGGATATTAAACTAATCTGGCAATGATGTCTTTAAAGAAATTTCTTATATTTTGTTTATTGCTTTGCATATCAGTTACTTCCTTTTCTCAATTTGAAGTAAACATTAAAGGCTCATTTCCGGGCGCATCCGGAAAAAAGATAAGGTTGTTTGAATTTTCAGATCAGATTTCTCTAAGGCATAAGTTTATTGATAGTAGCATTATTGATAAGAATAATGAGTTTTCTTTTTCATTCACTTCATTTAATCCAAAATATATATTTTTTAGAATAGACCACTCGAGTACAGGATTTTACATAGAACCAGGGAAAAACTATGTAATTAATTTTGATTCTGTTGACTTTAAAAATATCGATATTAGAAGAAATCCTTATCTGGAGCCTATTGATTTGTTATTAAAAATTAGTTCTTCAGAATCTCCTATATTGAATGAATTGATAGATTCTCTCGAATATATGCTGCAAGGCTTTTTGAACGAAAATCTATCCGCTAATAGAAGAAGACAATTAGCTCCTCTGGTAATTAAGTTTAAAGAAAAAACAGACTCTGTATTTCTTGGTATTGATAATTTATACTTTAAGAATTACTATAAGTATTTGCTTGGAAGATACATGAGAATTGCAAATGCTAAACCTGATTATTTGCTTGGCCTTGAATACTTCTATGATATGGAAGTATTGTATGACAATACTGCATATATGGACTTTTTCAATAGTTATTTTGATTCATTTATTTTTACCGGCAGCAAAGGCATTAAAATTCAGGATATTGAATTTACGATTAATGAGTTAGGTAGTTATACTGCTTTAATGGATTCATTGGGCAAAGATTCACTGCTGCGAAATGAGGTTCTAAGAGAATTAGTATTATTGAAAAGCATGGATAAGTTATATTATAACCGTGATTTTAATAGAAACAATATTGAGAAAATACTAAACCAAGTAATTAATCATAGCAAATTCAATAGGCATAAGGAAATTGCAGAAAATATTATTTATTCAAGGACATATTTAAGGCCTGGTTCTCAAGCACCTGATTTATTTTTAATGGATGGAAAAGAAAACGTTTTTGAATTGAAAGATTTAAATGGAAAGTTTTTATATCTGAGTTTTTACACATCCTGGTGCGTTCCCTGTATGGAGGAATTTCCTATTAAGGAAATTCTCTATCAGAAATATGGTGATTTTATTCATTTTGTTTCTGTATCGGTTGATCGTTATAAAACTCAGTATGAGCAATTTAATCGCAACAATAAGTATTCATGGCAATTCTATCATTTCAAAGATAATTTTGAATTACTAGATGATTATCATGTGAGGGCATTCCCATTATTTGTATTGATAAGTCCTGACGGAAAAATAGTAAGTCATACCGCACAGTACCCAAGCCAAATGATACAAGGATATTTTGATTACCTTAAGTTTCAGTATTTTAACACAGACAGGGAACAAAGAAGAAAGATATTTGAGGATATCAACAGGTAGTTTTTAACTTTTTATTTTTAAATAGTTTTCCAGCAAATATTGCAACGAATTATATGTGTAAGGCAAAACGTTAATCATGTCATTTCTACAAATCCATTTTACTTCCTGAATTCCTTCTTCCAATTGAGGTGTTAATTGTTGGGATTCATTAGCCAACAGTTCATACCACCAGTTTTTTTTCAGAACAAAATCATAACGATTTATGTAAATGTGATATGTATGTGCAATGAAACGATTGATGTGTATTGTTTTAAGTCCACATTCCTCCTTTACTTCCCGAATAGCAGCCATTTCAGGAGTCTCACCATTATCGATTTTACCTTTAGGCAAATCCCACATATTGTTTCTATAAATAAAAAGTATGTCGTTATTTGAATTCTTAACAATGCCGCCGGCAGCTTCAATTATCCTAAAAAAACTCGCAAATTTTAAAAAGAGTCTTTCAGGAATATCTCCAAAAATGTTTAATGAATTGTATTTACTGTCTGTGGAGTACTTTTCAAGAATGTTAAAGAAATCGTCAAATATACTTTTATCAATGAATAGCGCATCAGAGCAATCAAGATTAGGCTGCTCTGTAGAAAAATTTATTTCCTTATTATTGATAAAAACTTTATAAATTTGTTGCATGAGTATATTTAGTGAATTAGAACTACAGACTGCACAATATTTATTGCAAATTAAAGCAATAAAATTAAATGCTCAAAATCCTTTTACTTGGGCAAGCGGATTAAGGTCGCCAATTTATTGTGACAATAGGAGAATATTATCATTTCCTGAAGTAAGAGATTTTGTATCTGAAGGCATTTCCAAACTCGCATTAAAATACTTTGCTGAAGCGGAAGTAATAGCCGGAGTAGCAACGGGTGGAATTGCTCATGGAGTGCTTGTTGCGAAGATTTTGAATAAACCATTTGTATATGTAAGAAGCAGTGCAAAAGGTCATGGCCTCCAAAATCTGGTAGAGGGATATCTTGAACCCGGCAAACGTGTTTTAGTAATTGAGGATCTTGTTAGCACAGGAGGAAGTAGCCTGGAAGCTGTTAAGGCATTAAGGGAAAACAAGTCTGAAATATTGGGTATGATTGCAGTTTTTACTTATGGACTTCAAGCGGCTACTGATAATTTTGAAAAAGCTAATTGCACATTATTTACTTTGAGCAATTATAAAGCCCTTATTCATCAAGCAAAATATTTAGGTATGATAAATGATGAAGACGAAAAAGCATTGAATAATTGGAGCGAAAACCCGCAGGAATGGAGCGAAAGATATATTAACAAATAATCTAGAGCAAAAAAAATGTCGAAATATACAAGCAAAAAAACTATTATTTCTGCGCCATGCAGCAAGGTTTATACTTTTCTGTCTGATTTTAATAACTTTGGGAAGTTAATGCCACCTCAAGTAAAAAATTGGAAATCAGATGAAGAATCTTGCACTTTCACTATTGATGGTATGGCAGATCTTTCAATGAAAATCCTTAGAAAGTCTGAAAATAAAAGCATAAATATTATCTCATTCGGCAAAAATCCGGTAGAGTACACTATGGATATTTTATTTTGGGAAATTAATGATAATAGCTGTGAAGTGTTGATTGAGTTTGACGTTGAACTAAACCCATTCCTAAAAATGCTTGCCGATAAGCCACTGCAAAATTTTGTTGATATGCTTGCTGAAAAACTTAAAGAACTATTTGAAAAGACTAATTAATAAATCAATTCTACTTCCTTAAACGCATACTCTCTAGTTTCTCCAGTGCTTAGCATTAGGCGAAGTTTACCATACTCTGAAATTCCAATTATTTTACCTTCGATAACTTTTCCATCAGCTTTATAGTCAGCATATTCATTTAATCGGTATAGGTGAGATAAATATTTATTGTCAATTGATTGATAATCAGACTTTATAAGTAAATTATACCATTTTGTTAGCTGTTTGCAAATTTCCTCAGCACATTTATAAATTTCAAGGGTTTTATTTGTAATATTTTTCAGAGAGGTAGGGCTATTTAAGTTGCTAGGGAAATAATCTTGATTTACATTTAACCCTATTCCTATTACAGTTTCATTTAGGTTATTACCCAAAATAGTGTTTTCTATAAGTATGCCTGCAACTTTCGAGTTGTTTACTATTATATCGTTTGGCCATTTAACAAAAACCTCATGTTTCTTCTTAAGAAGATTATAAACACTTTCTCTAACAGCTAAGGATATTACTTTATTTAAGAAAAACTGTTTTTCAGCCTCCAGGAATTTTGGAAATATAACAAAGGAAGCAGTTAAATTTTTTTCAGATTCACTAAACCAAATATTATGTCCGGCTCCTTTACCTTCCGTTTGATCACTTGTCCATATCATTGTGCCTTCCACTATACTCCTCGATTTAATATTGCGCCAGGCTTCCAGATTGGTTGAATCTGTTTTAGGAAGATATATTGTTGTTGTACCGAAAGATACTGTCTTCATTGTTAATTAATTTGTAACGGATTAATGTTAATAAAGTCCTCAAAAATACTTAATTTTGCCTGTTATCCGCAAGAAGAAAGTTGATTATTTTGAGTAAAATACGCAAATAGGCTTAAAATATGATTTAATCGAATAAAAGTTCGTATAAAATGGAATTATAAACAAAGAGTAATAAAAAAATACATGTTGAAAAACTTAGAAAAGAAAAAGCCAACCGCAAAAAAAGCATTAAAAAGCAAGAAGGAAGAAAAGGAAAATTTACTTGAAATAGAAAATATTTTGCATTTTGCAATCGAAGGGATTTTAAATAAAAAGGGTCTTGATGTTGTTTGTATCGACCTCAAAAAAATTAATAGTAGTGTATGTGATTATTTTGTTATATGTCACGGTACATCAAATACCCATGTTAATGCTCTAGCAGATTCTGTTGAAGATGAAGTTAGGAATAATACAGGTCAAAAGCCTACTTACAGAGAAGGTTTTGCAAATGCAGAATGGATTTTGTTAGATTTTATTGATGTTGTTGTTCATATATTTCAGGAAGATATTAGAAACTTTTATAAACTTGAGTCACTTTGGGCTGATGCACCTATTAAAAAAATCGAGCCTAGTAAACCTGCTGAAGTTAAACCAAAAGTTATAAAACCAAAAACTGTCTCCGCAAAAAAGAAAGTTGCTGAAAAGTCTAAAAAATAAGATATTTCTGAACAAAACATACTTTTTATAGTTATTGAATATTAGTGCATATTAATTGTTTTATATTGATGAATAAGGAAACACAAAAACCAAACACCGAAAAAAAGACTAACAGTCAAGACCCATTAGGTAAAAACAATGGAACTAATGGAAAGAAGCCGGCTTTTAATTTTTATTGGATTTATGGAATCCTTGCCGTTATATTTATTGCAGTTTCGTTTTTTAATTGGGATAAATCAATTATTGAAACATCTCAACAACAGTTTGAAAATGAAATGCTTAAGGATGGTGATGTTAGAGAAGTGAAAATTGTAAATCAGGAATTAGTTGAAGTTGTGATAAAAGAAACATCATTGCATAAAGGAAAGTATGATGAAATTAAAAATAAGGGAATAAATGACAAAGGACCCCATTATGTTTTTACAATAGGCTCTGTCGATAATTTTGAAAACATTGTTCGAGATTATAACAAAACAGTTGAACAAGCACATCAGGTTAATGTATTTCATGAAAAAAGAAAGAATTGGTCTAGTGATATTTTTAGTTGGCTAATTCCAATAGGTCTTTTAATTGTTTTTTGGGTCTTTATATTGAGAAGAATGGCCGGTGGTGGTGCAGGAGGGCAAATGTTCAATATTGGTAAATCAAAGGCTCAATTGTTTGATAAAGACACAAATGTCAATATAAACTTTAATGATGTTGCCGGACTAGAAGAAGCAAAGATTGAATTGATGGAAATTGTTGATTTCCTCAAAAATCCGAAAAAATATACCAGTCTAGGAGGTAAAATACCCAAAGGCGCTTTACTAATTGGATCGCCGGGGACAGGAAAAACTTTATTGGCAAAGGCTGTTGCTGGAGAAGCTCAGGTGCCTTTCTTTTCTCTAAGTGGAAGTGATTTTGTTGAGATGTTTGTGGGTGTTGGTGCTTCAAGAGTTAGAGATCTTTTTAAACAAGCTAAGGAAAAAGCTCCTTGTATTATTTTTATTGATGAAATTGATGCTATTGGTAGGGCAAGGGGTAAAAATCCTGTTACAGGAGCTAATGACGAGAGGGAAAATACTCTTAACCAGCTTCTTACTGAAATGGATGGTTTTGGCACTAACGTAGGTGTTATTATTCTTGCTGCAACAAATAGAGCCGATATTCTTGACCGTGCATTAATGAGAGCAGGAAGATTTGATAGGCAAATACACGTTGAAATGCCTGACCTGGAAGAAAGAAAAGCAATATTTAAAGTTCATATGAAACCTCTTAAGTTTAATGAGGATGTTGATATTGAATTTTTATCTCGTCAAACACCAGGATTTTCCGGAGCTGACATTGCTAATGTTTGTAATGAAGCGGCTTTGATTGCTGCAAGAAGAAACAAAACGTCTATTGAAAAACAAGATTTTCTTGATGCTATAGACAGAATTGTAGGAGGTCTTGAAAAACGAAATAAGATTATCTCTCCGAATGAAAAGAAAACTGTTGCTTATCATGAGTCGGGACATGCTACTGTTAGCTGGCTTCTTGAACATGCTCACCCTTTGGTTAAAGTAACTATTGTTCCTCGCGGTAAAGCTTTAGGCGCTGCCTGGTATCTGCCGGAAGAAAGACAGATTACAACATTTGAGCAAATTTTTGATGATATTACTGCAACACTTGGTGGGAGAGCAGCCGAGGAAGTTATTTTTGGCAAAACTTCTACCGGCGCATTAAACGACCTTGAGAAAATTACTAAACAAGCTTATGCAATTGTTGCTTATTTCGGACTTAATAAAAAGCTTGGAAATATAAGTTATTATGATTCTACAGGTCAGTCTGAGTTTTCTTTTACAAAGCCTTTTTCTGAAAAAACTGCTGAAACTATTGATGAGGAAGTAAGAAATATTGTTGAAGCAGCATACCAAAGAGCTAAGAAGATTCTTCTTGAAAACAAAGCAAAATTGGTTGAACTTGCTGAGTTATTACTCCAAAAAGAAGTAATATTTAGGGAAGATCTTGAGGGAATTTTCGGAAAAAGACCTTTTGCAGAGGTTCAATATCAAGAAAAGAAAGTAAAAGAAATTGCGGAAGAAAAATCTAAAACTGCGAAAAAGCCTTTAGTGAAAAAAGAAAACAAGCCAACTTCTGAAAAACCTAAGGTTGCTGTTAAAAAAGATTCTGATAAAAGTGTAGCTGCAAAAACGGTTAAACCTAAGAAAGTAAAATAATGCAGGATAGTACATCAAAGGAGAAAGTATTAAAGAATATCAGGGCTGCACTCGTAAATCCGATGCTTCCCCCATTTCCTCCTCAGGATACGACAGCACCCGTTCTTCAACCTTTGGAAGATGAAGATAGTCTTGATGTTTCCTTTGCTATGGCTTTTAATGCAGTTGGCGGGCAATTTGTTTATACTCTCAATTCTTCTGAGTTAAAGGAAGGCATTTTATCTCTAATTAATCAGAAGGATTATAAAACAGTTTATTGCAGTATTCCTGATATTAAAGATTTTCTTATTAGAAAAAAAGTTCAAATTATTGAGGATGAATCTCAGGTGCCTCATTGCGATTTGGTAATTTCTGATTGTGAATGTCTTATAGCTCGTTTTGGCTCTATTGTATTTAGCAGTAAGCAATCCTTATCGCGCAAAGGTATTGCTAGTCCTGAAAGCCACATTGTTGTTGCGAATAATAATCAGGTCGTAAAAGATATTAAGGATGCAATGACGTATTTGAAAGATAAATATGAAAATGTTATTCCATCTATGTTGTCAGTTGTTACAGGGCCTAGTAGAACAGCCGATATTGAAAAAACATTGGTGATGGGAGCGCATGGACAAAAAGAACTTTTTGTTTTTATGTTAGGATAATATTATGAATGATAATTGGGAAAAGGTTTATACATCAACATTTGAACATAAAGTTGAAATTGTAAAAGCAGTTTTGGAAAACAATGATATTGAGTCAATTATTTTAAATAAGAAGGATTCTTTTTATCTTATGGGCGAAATTGAATTATATGTTAGCAAAGATGATGTAATTAGAGCAATAACTATAATCGAAAAGGAGGAAATTTGAGTAATATATTACAGCGAACAATAACAGGTGTTGTTTTTGTTTTTTTAATTGTCCTGACAATTCATTTTGGTCATATATACTTTTCTGCTTTGTTTCTGATTGTTAATATCATCGCAATGTGGGAGTTTTATTCCCTAATTGAGAAAAAGGATGTAACAGCCAATAAATATGCAGGTATCGCAGCAGGTACATTTTTGTTTGCTTCAAATGCTCTCATAGCATTAGATTTGGCGCCTCGTGCTGTGCTACATATTAATTTTATTGCAATTTTTTTGATTTTTCTTTTTGAACTTTATAGGAAAAACAAGCATCCATTCTCAACTATAGCATTTACTTTTTTTGGGATATTGTATATTGCGGTTCCCTTTTCTTTGATGAACTACTTTCCAAATCCTGCGCAAGAAAGCAATGTTTACCACTTGGAAATATTGATGGGTTTCTTCATACTAGTATGGGTAAACGAGACTTTTGCTTATATAGTTGGAATCTCAATTGGAAAACACAGACTTTTCGAGAGAATATCCCCCAAGAAATCGTGGGAAGGAGCTATTGGTGGAGGAATTATGTGTTTGGTAGCAGCATTCGTTATATCATATTTTTATACCCAAATCACACATATTGATTGGTTAATAATTGCAGGAATTGTTATCGTATTCGGAACATATGGCGATTTGTTTGAATCAATGTTTAAACGTAGCATAGATGCAAAAGATAGTGGAGTTCTCCTTCCAGGTCATGGAGGCGTGCTTGATAGATTCGACGGCGTTTTCATGGCTGCTCCATTTGTATATGTTTACCTTTTACTTATTTTTTAGATTGTTTTTTTATGAAGATTCACAAAGAAGGATTTACTAGTATTATTATAACCACAATTATATTTTTAGCTTCTGTAATAGTTATTCAGATTGTCTCTAAAGATTTCCATTGGCTTCATGGCATTCTTTATGTTTCTTTTATAATAACTTGGGGAATAGTTGTTTACTTTTTTAGAGTTCCTAAAAGAAAGTTTGTTTTTGATGAAAACGCAATAATTAGTCCTGCTGATGGGAAAATTGTGGTAGTGGAGAAAGTTATAGTAAATGAGTTTTTTAGGAATGAAGAAAGACTACAGGTTTCAATATTTATGTCGCCTCTTGATGTGCATATGAATATTATTCCTTTCAATGGTATTATAAAATATTTCAAATATTACCCAGGTAAATATCTATTTGCTTGGGCTCCAAAATCTTCATTAATTAATGAAAGAACAAGTATTGTTTTGGAGAAAGATTCCAAAAAAAATGCACTGATTCGCCAGATTGCAGGTGCATTAGCAAGGCGAATTGTTTGTTATTGCAAGAAAGATAAATCCTTTAATCAAGGTGAGCAGCTAGGATTTATAAAATTTGGGTCAAGAGTTGATTTATTCCTACCACTTGATACAAAAATCAATGTTAAAATAGGGGATAGGGTTGTTGGAGGAATTAGTATTATTGGATATTGGGACTAAAGAATATCTTTTAATTCAGCCAAGGATTTTATAACAAATGTAGGTTCTGGGTTATCATGCCCATTGTGATATGGCTGTTTAAACCAGACAGATTCTATTCCAGCATTGGTTGCTCCAAAAATATCTGACTCCGGATCGTCGCCCACAACAAGACATTTTTCTTTGCTTGCACCGGTTTTTTCTATTGTATAATTAAAAAATCTTTTGTCGGGCTTAAGGCAGCCAACATCTTCGCTTAAAATCACTTCAGTAAAATACTTGTCAAGTCCGCTATTCTTTAGCTTCGGCAGCTGAATTTCACTGAATCCGTTGCTAATTATACATAATTGATACTTTTCAGAAAGGTATGAAAGTATATCCTCGACACCTTCAAATAAAGTAATATTTTCAGGATTGTACTTTATATATTTGTTTGCCATTTCCTTACCTATACGCTCAGCTTCAATATCATTTATAAACATTTTTAGTGTGTTTATAAATCTATCGTCATTTAGGCTTTTTTTACCAATGATTCCTGCTCTATACTCTTCCCAAAGTACTTTATTAATAGATTTGTATGCTCCAATAAAATCTTCAAATGAGGCTGAGCAAAGCTTTTCAAGATTAAGTTCATCAAATAGTCTTTTTATAACTTGCTTTGCATTGGCTTTAAAATCCCATAAGGTTTGATCTAAATCAAATAAGATGTGTGTATATTTTTTGTTCAAGACAGTATTTTTTAAATCGCTTGCAAAATTAAGCTTTATAGAGCAATAAAGCTTAATTCGTTAAGAATAATTAGGAATTTTCATTCCAGGTCAAGACTTGGGTGTCAGGGTTGATTATAATCTTCTTACTATCAATTAGATATCGGATAACATTCATTATTTGCAGTTCTTCCTTGCTGCTTTTTGCTGTTTTCATTACTTCGTCTACAGTAAAAGCTTTGTCCTTTACCATTGGCTTTAGCCATTCTAGAACCTTATCAAACTCAAGATTACTAAGTTCTAATTTATTTCTTTCAAGGCAAACATCACATCTGCCGCAACGTTTTGCATCTTCTTCTCCGAAATATTCTATCAAGTATTGGCTTCTACATTTACTAATTGATGTAACGTATGCAATCATAGCCTCAGCTCTCAATTCTGCAAACTTCTTCCTGTCTGCGTAAACCTGTGGAGATAAAATAAAGTCTCTGGAATCAACTCTGCCTTGACAATATACAATTCTTGGTTTGTTGTTTTGAGGAGAATATTTTACAATTTTCATATTATCGAGCTGCTTAAGGCTATTAATTATATCATCTTTTCCTAAATTTAGCCTTTTAGCAATAACGCTTTCATCAATTTTTATCATATCTGAAAACAATCCCGAATACGACCTCAGTAAGGTTTTTAATATGTTATCGAAAGCGGGTGTTGAAACCTGAAATCTGTAAATATCTTCTTTGTTGAGCAAAATCAGAAGCTTTGATGGGTTACTTAAAGCTCCCTCAAGTAATATGTAGCCTTCGCTCTCGAGTAACTTTAAAGCATTGTATGCTTCAATTGTGTTAAAATTATAATTATTGCAGAATTCAGATAATTCGAAATCAAAAGCAAAATTTTCTCCACTTCCTACAGCTAACTGAAAATAGTTTCCTAGTGAATTGTAAACTTGCTTTATAAACTTAATTTCAGGGTAAGATGAGCGGATAAATGCTCTTGTATTTGAAATATCAGATTGATCATACAAAAGCACTGTATAGGCTTTTTTTCCGTCTCTTCCAGCTCTTCCAGCCTCTTGAAAGTATGCTTCCGGACTCTCGGGCATGTCTATATGTACTACAAATCTTACTGTGGGCTTATCAATACCCATCCCAAAAGCATTTGTTGCAACAATAACAGGAAATTTATCACTCATCCATGCATCTTGTTTGCGACTTCTTGTTATAGCATCCAAACCGGCATGATAGTAATCAGACTGAATTCCATTCTTTTTTAAATAAGTTGCTATTTCCTTAGTTCTTTTTCTACTTCTGACATAAACTACACCTGTTCCTTTAACATTCCTGCATATCTTCAATAATCTTCCCAGCTTATCTTCTTCTTTATATACAACGTAAGCAAGGTTTTTTCTCTCAAATCCTGAACGAAAAACACAGTGGTTTTTAAACTCAAGTCTTTCAATAATATCTTTTACTACTGATTTTGTTGCAGTTGCAGTTAGAGCTAAAAATGGAACATTAGGTAATAATTCCCTGATTTCAGATATTCTTAAATATGGTGGACGAAAGTCGTAACCCCATTGAGATATACAATGCGATTCATCGATAGCAACAAGATTAACATTCATCTTCTGCATTCTCACCCTCATAATTTTTGTAACAAGCCTTTCAGGACTTACATACAAAAACTTAATATTTCCGTAAACACAATTATCAAGTATTATATCAATTTCCCTAGAACTCATGCCTGAATAAACACAAACAGCCTTTATGCCTCTTTGCTTAAGATTTTCGACCTGATCTTTCATAAGTGCAATAAGAGGAGATATCACTATGCAAAGACCTTCTTTGGCAAGTCCGGGAACCTGATAACATATAGATTTTCCACCTCCTGTTGGCAATAAAGCAAGGGTATCTTTTCCTTCCAATACAGAATTTATGATGTCTTCCTGTAATGGTCGGAATTTGGAGTATCCCCAGTATTTAAGTAATATCTGCTTTATTTCCAAAATTTTGTAAATATTAAAGGGTTTTTGCTAAAATCAACTAATTTTGAAAAATGTTGTAAAAACAGCACCTTTATTGTTTTAAAATATTGCGTTTAACTAGTTTTTCAAATCAATAATGTCAAAAGTAATACTTTTTTTCTCTATTTTTTTAATTAGCATTACTGCTCTTTCCCTTGAAAGAGTAGTAAGGGATAATGAAATTCCTATAGAAGAGTTAAATGATATGCTCTTAAATGCCGTTTATAAAGGTAATTTAGATAGTGTTAAAATATTGTTGCAAAAGGGGGCAAATGCAAATGCAACAGACTTAAGAAATATTTCAGCCTTAATTTATGCTGTTCAAGGTGGCTATGATTCAATAGTTGAGGTACTTGCGGAAAATGGTGCTGATCTAAATCATAAAGGTTATTTAAGGAGAACGGCTTTGTTTGAGGCTTCAAGATTTAATTACTTTCATATTGCAGAATATCTTGTTTTAAAGGGTGCCGAAATAAATTCGGGCGATATCTATGGAAATACAGCTTTATTTTATGCTGTTGCTAATGCAAATTTCTTTATGGCCGATATGTTAATTTTCTACGGTGCTAATGTAAATCATAAAAATAATAAGCAAGCTTCACCTTTGCATATAGCAAGCTGGTATGGACAATTGGAAATTGCAGGATTACTAATTGAGGCCGGAAGCGATGTTGATGCTGCCGACAGACATGGTAATTCTCCCTTAATTGTTGCTGTGATGTCATACAATATTGATATGGCATGGTATCTTATAGAAAGTGGTGCAGATATAGTATCTCTTAATAATGAATTTCACGACATTTTCTCTATTGCAGCCTTTAATAAAGATTATGAGATGTTCGATTTTTTAGCAAGCTATAATGTTAAACCTGAAGATTATCCTCATAAATATAAAAGCCCTGCAGGTATATCATACTTGCGCAACGATAAAGAATTGAAAAGGCTGATTTCAAAGCATAAAGAATTTAAGCCCAAAGGACTGTATATTACTCATTTTGTGTATGAACCGACGTTTCATTTTAGTAATAATGAATTTATGGTTGGCGCTCAAGTGGGATTTTTTGAATCTAGATTAGGCTTTAATCTTCTGCTGGGATATGAATCAAGAATCGACCATAAAAAAGTTTTGGTAGCAGAAAGTGAAGATTTGTCTTATCAATATTGGGAAAAAAGAAGAATATGGCATTTGGCTTTAAATAAAGAACATTCATTTTATCTTGGAAATTTTGTTGCAGGATTTCATTATGGAATAAAAGGCGCCTATACATATGGTTCTTACCGAGGTTCTGAAAATTATCCTGAAAGCAGATTTTTGGCAGCTCCATTTGCCGGTGTTTTTATAGGAAATGAGTGGTTTAGAATAAAATCCGAATATGAGTATTTTGATATAAAACAACCTTCTATTCCCAAAAATAGATATAGTATTGGCGTTTCATTTAAAATACCAATCAGAAGTATTAATTTTACAGAGTCGAATTATTCGGTTTTCTAGGATTAGGTATCAGGTGTCGGGTATAGGGTATAGGGTATAGGGTATAGGGTATAGGGTATAGGGTATAGGGTATAGGGTATAGGGTATAGGGTATAGGGTGTTTTAACTTTTAACTTTTAACTTTCAACTTTTAACTTTTCAACATGGCATTAATAGAAGAATTTGAAAAACAAGGAAATTGGTTATTTAGATACAGGGGTTATCTGCCACTTATAATTCTAATAGCAGGAGGTATTGTGTTTGCATATACTGAGCTTTATCCCGAAAGCTTTTATATAAAAACTTCACCTTACAGAAATTATTTCGAATGGTTTTGTATTGCCGTTAGCATATATGGGTTGTTAGTGCGCATATATACGGTAGGGCATACTCCGAAAAATACTTCCGGGAGAAATGTTAAAGGACAAATCGCTGATACATTAAATACAAGCGGTATTTATTCAGTTGTTAGGCATCCTTTATATTTCGGCAATTTTTTTATGTGGCTTGGCCCGGCATTACTTATCGGACATCCATGGTTTGTTGTAGTTTTTTGCTTTTTCTATTGGGTTTATTATGAAAGAATTATGTTTGCGGAAGAGCAGTTTTTAAGAGGTAAGTTTGGGGAAACATATACTGATTGGGCGAAAAATGTGCCTGCATTTATTCCTGCTTTTAGAAAGTTTAAAAAACCCAATATGGCATTTAATTATAAAAAGGTTATTAGAAAAGAAAAAAATGGTCTTGTTGCGGTTTTTTTAATATTCTCAGCATTCAATTTTGCCGGGCAACATATTGGAGAGCAGGAGGGATATAATCTACCTTTATTATATACTGCCGCGGCAGTTGTAGTTTTGTACATTGGTATTAGAATTATTCAAAAATTATCAAGTGTTTTGAATGAAAAGACTAATTAAGAATTCATATATTAAATTATTTTTCCTGGGGGTTTTCTTTTTGGTATGTTCTGGCTGTACTGAAAAAGTAGACAAGTTTGAAAATTGCACTGATGCCGATTATGATAATTGTAATACTGATGAGCCTTTGGTCGGTGCAGTTGTTGTATATGTCACAATTAATGATATTCACAACAACGTAATAGTTATCATAAAAGAAGGTCTTTATGAATCAGGTGAGATAGTATTGACTGACACATTGCAGCAAAATTCAAAAACATATAATTTCGATATTAATACAACCTATTCTGCAGCCGCATTTTATAAAAATGATAATGATTCAGTTATCGCAATAGATGGTGGAAAACTTGAATACTATACATACAAGGCCTGTGAACTGACTTGCTATGAAGTAAAGAATTTAAAGATCGACCTTAGACTTAAGTAATATTATAAAAAATTCGTTTAGTGTAATAAATTGCTTTGTTGAATTATATAAATTGTATATTTGTGCATACATTTTGTAATTATAAATTTACATTTTAACATTAAAAAGCAACCGTATGAAAAAGCTATGTACATTAGTTTTAGCAGTATTATTCCTAAGTATTTTTTCTCAGAACATATTTGCTCAGGATGAACAGGTTGTTGTTCCGGGCATTAAGCTATCGGGTCCAAGGCTTGGTGTTACTTACGTTTCTCCCGGAGAATTGGCAGATAACCTTGACTCAAGATATGGTATGCATCCATTTTTTACTCAGTTTGGATGGCAGTTTGAATACCGTTATTTTACTTTAGAAAATGGTACGTCAGGATTGGTAGAGCTTGTAGCTTTGCTCGGAGGAATGGACCAAGGTGTTATTTTTCCTAGTGCTAGCTTGATGATAGGATTAAGAAATGCCCAAGGACTGGAGTTTGGGTTTGGTCCAAACATATCCCCAAGTGGATCTGCATTGGTATTCGCAGTGGGTGTTACCGCACAGTCTCAAAACATAAATTTTCCTATAAACTTCGCTGTAGTGCCTTCAAATAAAGGTATCAGATTCAGTCTTCTGGTGGGATTTAATGCAAGGAAGAAGTAGGGTAAGTGTTTTTATTCTACCAATTTTCTCGAAAATCAAAGGCAATAATGAAGTTTTTTTTGTAAAAATCAAAGGCGGAAGGATTTGAAGATGTTAGTCCACAATTTCGATTTTTCCAATGTTGCAGCTTTTACAATCAGAACCACACCCCCCACAAGAACCACCCACCTTATTTAAGCTTTTAAAATACTTATAGCTTTTGTAAAAAGCGGCTAAAGAGGCTGCGAATATTGTAATGTATGTAAGTAATATCTGTGTCATAGTTTTAATATCCTAATAAACTTCCTATTTGAAATACCAGCATAGACACTATATATGCCAGTGATGTTGTGTAAACCATTGCGAAAACACCCCATTTCCAATGCCCTGCTTCACGGCTTATGGCAGCTATTGTTCCAATGCAAGGGAAGTATAGCAGCACAAACAGCATAAATGATAATGCTACTAGTGGGGTAAATACTTTTTGGCCTTTTTTATCGCCATAATGATATGTTTGCTGCTGAAGGTTTTCAACAAGGTTTGGATTTGATGTTTGTACATTCTCCTCTGAATAATAGAGTACAGCTAAAGTGCTTACTACAATCTCTTTGGCTGCGAGGCCGGATAAAATGCTTATCGTCATCTTCCAGTCGAATCCCAATGGAGACATCACAGGGCTAAGAGTTTTGCCAATACGACCTATATAGCTATTATTTTGCCTGTCTATCAATGATTCTAATTCAGCTTTTTCGATTTCGGCTTCTTTTTCTAAAAATAATTGTTCAATTTCTATAATATTCGCGCCAGAGATTTGTGATATTTTTTCTTCAAATTCAACGATAATCTGTTCTTTTTTGTCATTAAGAATCTTCTCAGATTTCATTCCAACAGGAAAATATCCCAATGCCCATATAATTATTGAAGAGATTAATATGATTCCGCTAATCTTTTTGAGATATTGCACTGCTTTCGACCACATATGAATTGATGTGGTTTTTATTGTTGGTAGCCGGTAAGGTGGAAGCTCCATTACAAAAGGAATTTCTTCCGCTTTGAAAATAGTTTTCTTTAATATTAGAGCAGTTATAACTGCCGCTGATACTCCTGCTGCATAAATCAAAAACAAGATTGTACCCTGATTATTCGGAAAAAATGCACTGATGAAAAGTACATAAATTGGTAATCTCGCACTGCACGACATAAATGGATTAATAAGCATAGTAATTAATCTGTCGTTTCTGCTTGCCAGTGTTCGGGTTGCCATTATTGCAGGTACATTACACCCAAATCCCATAAGTAAAGGAATAAATGACTTGCCATGCAGTCCAATTTTATGCATTATTTTATCCATTATGAACACTGTACGCGACATATAACCTGTGTCTTCCATAAGGCTGATAAAGAAAAATAACAGCATAATATTTGGCAAAAACACCAAAACACTTCCAACGCCCTTTACAACACCGTTTATGAGAAGATCTTTAAATGGTCCGGGATTAATCAGTGAATCAAGAATTAATGCTAATTCTTCAACACCAGTCTCTATCCATTCCATTGGATAACTGCCCAATATGAATGTAGCTGAAAATATAAACCACATTATCGCAAGAAATATTGGAAATCCCCACAATTTATGAGTTAATATACCATCGATAGCTTCACTTTTTCGCTTGCTCTTGGCAGTGCCGGCGACAAATGTTTCTTTGAGAGCACCTGCTATAAATCCATATTTCAAATCTGTGAAAACAGTTTCAGATGTGTCGTTAAACCTGCTTTCTATTCTTTCAATCTCCTGCTTGGCAACTTGTATAATTTCTTCATTGTTGGCGCATGATTGCGATATTGTTTTGATTGCCAATTCGTCGTTTTCAAGCAATTTAATAGCAAGAAAGCGTGACGAAACCATATCTGTCAACTTCTGATTATCAGTAGTTTTTAATTTTTCCTGAACAGATTTGATTGATTTCTCAATTGTTTCACCATAATTAATATGAATATGACGAATTACTTCATTCTGATCTTCAAAAACTTCTACAATCTTGTTGAATACTTCGTTAATTCCTTTTCCCCTCGAACTAATTGCCGGAATTATTGGAATTCCTATCATCTTACCCAAAAGGTCATAATCAAATCTGTCGCCTTTCTTCTGCAGCTCATCATACATATTTAAGACCATCACAACTTTTATATCCATGTCAATAAGCTGTGTGGTAAGAAACATGTTTCTCTCAAGATTTGAGGCATCCACAACATTTATAACAATATCAGGCAAATTGTTAGTTATAAAATCTCTGACATAAACCTCTTCGGGAGAATATGGCGATATTGAATATGTGCCCGGTAAGTCAGTGATGTTAAATACATAACCATTTTGACGAACTTTGGCTTGTTTTGCATCAACAGTTACCCCGCTATAATTACCAACTCTTTCCCTGGAGCCGGTTGCATAATTGAAAAAAGTAGTTTTGCCACTGTTTGGGTTGCCTACTATTGCAACATTAATAACCTTTTCTTGCTTTTTAAGAATTTTGCGGGTTTCTGACTCAAGTATACCATTAAATCCTTTTGATTTAATAGATTCAAATTCTGACTCAGGTATAACTTCAATTAATGCTGCTTCAGAACGTCTTAATGAAACAAAATATCCCAAAATATTATATTCGATTGGGTCTTGTAAGGGAGCTTTTTTTATTACTTCAACAACTTTTCCAACAATAAATCCCATTTCTATGATCCTCTTACGGAATGCACCACGCCCTCTAACTTTAAGGATAATGCCTCTTTCCCCGTTCTTCAAATCAAGCAATGTCATACGAAGTAATTATATTCTGTTAATTTAGATTGAATTAAAATAATGCAAATATATAAAATTTAAACAATAATAACTTTCAAATGTTTTTGTTATTAATGTGAATGTTTTTTTGGGGAATAGGGTATAGGGGTATAGGGGTATAAGGTATAAGGTATAAGGAAGTCGGCATCAGACCCGGGGGGTAAGATTGTGATGATAAAACTTGAGACTGTCATCTGTCGACTATTGACTATTGACTATCGACTTACGACTGCCGACTTATATAGAATTAAACAATCAACGCATCTTATAATGACTATCAAGAAATTAAGGAAATCAAAGATTCAATGATTTATAAATTTAGAGAAAGCAGAGTTTTTTTGTATAATTTTGCATTACTAATCAGAAATAAATAGCTTTGAGTAGATCAGAAAATATACTATCAAAAATTAATACTCCTGATGATGTAAAAAAACTTACACCTGAGGAACTAGTTGAATTATGTGCTGAGCTTAGGGGTTTTATAATAGACTGTGTTTGTACAAATCCTGGCCATTTTGGTGCAAGCTTGGGGGTTGTTGAACTTACTGTTGCATTGCATTATGTTTTTAATACTCCGTATGATAAATTAATTTGGGATGTTGGTCATCAGGCTTATGCTCATAAAATTATTACCGGTAGAAAAGATTTATTTTGTAAAAACAGGACATACAAAGGAATAAGCGGGTTTCCTAAAATGAAAGAGAGCCCTTATGATGCTTTTGGAACCGGTCATTCATCAACAAGTATTTCTGCCGCTCTTGGGATGGCGATAGCTTCGAAAATTAGAGGTGAAGACGATAGAAAACATATCGCGGTAATTGGAGATGGTAGTTTAACTGCTGGAATGGCATTTGAAGCAATGAATCATGCCGGTGTTGCAAATTCTGATATTCTTGTTATCCTTAATGATAATGGGATAGCAATTGACAAAAATGTTGGTGCCCTTAAAGAATATCTTACTGATATCACTACTTCTAAATCATATAATAAGTTTAAGGATGAAGTATGGAATCTATTAGGTTCATCAAAGGGATTTGGAACAAAAATACGTAAGCTGGTGCAAAGAATTGGTCACGCAATTAAATCAACAATATTAAAGCAAAGCAATTTCTTCGAGTCTCTTAATTTCAGATATTTTGGGCCTGTCGATGGTCACGATGTTCAGTATCTTGCCAAGCTTCTTAATGATTTAAAAGATATAAAAGGACCAAAGCTTTTACATGTGGTTACAGTGAAAGGTAAGGGATATTCTTTTGCAGAACAAGACCAGACAAAATTTCATGCACCCGGTATATTTAATAAGGATACCGGTGAAATAGAAGTTTCTTCTACTGAAAAAGATAAACCACCCAAATATCAAAATGTTTTTGGTGAAACATTGCTTGAGCTTGCTAAAGAGAATCCTCATATAGTGGGAATAACACCTGCAATGCCTTCAGGATGCTCTCTAAATATAATGATGGATGAAATTCCTGAGAGAGCTTTTGATGTTGGTATTGCTGAACAACATGCAGTTACGTTTGCTGCCGGACTTGCAGTGCAAGGCTTAATTCCATTTTGCAACATATATTCATCTTTTTTCCAACGTGCATATGATCAGGCAATTCACGATGTTGCGCTTCAGAATCTTCATGTAGTGTTTTGTCTTGATAGGGCAGGGCTTGTTGGCGAGGATGGAGCAACTCATCACGGAGCATTCGACCTTTCTTTTATGAGAATAATTCCGAACCTGATTATAGCTTCACCAATGAATGAAGAGCAAATGAGAGATATCATGTACACTGCTCAGCTCAAAAGCACTGGACCATGGGTAATTAGATATCCTAGAGGAAATGGTGTTATGAAGGATTGGAGAACAAAAATGAAAAAGATTGAAATTGGTAAAGGGCGCAAGCTTCTTGAAGGTGATAAGATTGCTGTTATTTCAATTGGTCATGTTGGAAATGCAGTTTTAAAGGCATGCGAAATGCTTGAGAAAGAAAAAGGAATAAGTGTTGACCTTTATGATTTGATTTTTCTTAAACCAATTGACGAAGAGCTTTTACACCAGATTTTCAAAAAACACACAAAAATAATTACTGTAGAAGATAACTCAATTACAGGTGGCATGGGCAGTGCAGTATTGGAATTTATGTCTGATAACGGGTATAGCGCATATGTAAAAAGACTTGGTATCCCTGATGAATTTATTGAACAAGGCTCTCTTAAGGAGTTATATGCTGAATGTGGTTATGATGTAAATGGTATTTTTGAGACTATAAAAACTGTTTGTGAAAAAGAATTTTTAATAATTTCATAAATAATAGAAATTGGATTCATACAGCGATATTTGGTTTAACTATCAACAGGTTTTAATGGCTATTGGTCTCACTATTGTTGCAGGCCTTGCTACAGGTATTGGAAGTGCAATTGCTTTTTTCACCAAAAGAACAAATGCTAAATTTCTTTCTCTCTCTTTGGGGTTTTCAGGTGGAGTTATGATTTATATTTCATTTGTTGAAATTTTTGCAAATTCACAGGAAATATTAATTCAAGAAAAAGGAGAAACATTAGGCCAAATAATTACTATCGCAGGCTTCTTCACCGGAATGTTGGTAATTGCAATTATTGATAAAATTGTGCCCGATTTTGAAAATCCTCATGAAATCAAAAAAGTAGAGGAAATTGTACCTTCGGAAGAATATAAAAAGAATAAAAAGCTTTACCGAATGGGCGTTTTATCTGCTGTTGCAATTGCAGTGCATAATTTTCCTGAAGGTATTGCTACTTATCTTGTTGCACTTCAGGATATTAAATTGGGATTACCTATTGCTATTGCAATTGCTATTCATAATATTCCCGAAGGAATTGCTGTGTCAGTGCCAATTTATCATGCAACAGGTAGTAAAAAGAAAGCTTTCAAATATTCTTTTTTATCAGGTTTGGCCGAGCCTCTGGGTGCTATTTTTGCAGTTCTTATTTTAACTCCTTTTTTAAATCAGGTAGTATTTGGATTTGTTTTCGCATCTGTTGCAGGTATAATGGTTTTCATTTCTATAGATGAACTTTTACCTGCCGCTCGAGAATATGGAAGGCCTCATCTAGCACTGTATGGCCTAATTTCCGGAATGGGAATTATGGCAATTAGTTTAATTTTATTGTAAAGCTATGATATTTGTTAACGAAACAACAGTTAGAGTCAGATATGCTGAAACCGATCAAATGGGGTTTGTATATTATGGCAATTATGCTCAATATTATGAAGTTGGTAGAGTATCAGCAATGCGTGAGCTAGGAATTAGCTATAAAGAAATGGAAGAAAAAGGGATTATAATGCCTCTAGCTTCAATGAGCACAAAATTTATAAAGCCTGCTCATTATGATGATCTGCTAACAATAAAAACCTATGTTAGAGAAATGCCTAAAGTTAGAATGATTTTTGATTATGAAATATATAATCCTAATGGTGAGTTGATTAACGTTGGTGAAACTGTTTTGGTTTTTCTTGATCCTATAAGAATGAAACCTTGTGGTGCGCCCAGTTGGTTTATGGATATTATTAATGAAAAACTGCCGGAACATTTTGAAAAATAATTGTATAAACTTTTTCCTAACTTGGTTGTTGTAAATTCAACAAACATAAATATATAAATAATTAAATACGTAAAAAATGAGTGTAGAAGTAATTTTAGGTGAAAACCTTAAAGTAGATGTAAACTATAGAGGTACAATTATCAAAACTGATCAACCAACAATGGCAGGAGGAGATGGCTCAGCTCCATCACCTATGGATTTGTTTTTTGCTTCAATTGCAGCTTGTGCAGGGTATTATGCTAAGGCTTTTTGTCTGGGAAGAGGTATATCTTATGAAGGTATTAAAATAACGATGGATATGAGTCGCAGCCTTGAAACACGTCTTGTTGATAATGTAGTTATCAATGTTGAATTACCATCAGGTTTTCCTGAGAAATATACTCCTGCTCTAATTAAATCAGTTGAATCATGTGCTGTGAAAAAACATATTAATGCAGGTATGAATTTTCAAGTTAATTCATCAAATTTGTAGTCTTTAACTAAAGTATAAAAAGTGAATAAAAAAACATTAGTTCTTGGAGTTAGTCCAAACCCATTGAAATATTCGCATAAAGCCGTCAAGAGGCTGTTGGAAAATGGGATTGAAGTTCATGCTGTGGGCAAATATGTTACTACTGTTGATGATTTGGAAGTAAAAAATGAACCCTATCCCATTGATGGAATTCATACAATTGCTTTGTACTTAAATGCTCAGAATCAGAAAGAATACTACGATTATATTCTAAGCCTAAAACCACAAAGAATAGTTTTTAATCCCGGAACTTATAACGACGAGCTTATTAAGCTTGCTAAAGACAATGGCATTAAAGTCGTAGAAGATTGTGTTTTAGTTATGCTAAGGTCAGGCGATTATTGATTTGTTGAGCAAAATAACATTTCCAATAGACATATATTGGGGTTTGTTAATCTAATTTTTAAGGCTTTAGAAAGAAATAAAGAATTATTGTTTGCAGATTATTTTGCGACAATAATTCTTTTTTGTAATTTTAACTCTCTAACAATTCAATTATAATATTCTTTTTCGGTTATTTGCATATTAATCCAAAACAATAAAGTCATGAAAAAAATAATTGTTTTTGCATCTGTAATATTGCTTTCTTGTGCTGTATTTTCGCAGATCCCAGCAAGCTGGCAGGGGCATGATTCAAGAATTACATCTATTTCATTTACAAACGATGGTAAACATATAGCAACAGGCTGTTTTGATGGTATTGTTACAATTTGGAAAACTACAGACGGTAAAAAGGTAAGAGAAATAGTTGCTCATACAGATGCTGTAAATGGAATAGCATTCTCTCATGATAATTCAAGAATGGTTACAATTAGTAGTGATTTGAGAATAAAAGTATGGGATTTTGCAACAGGTGACAATATTTCAAATGCTCCCGCACATGGTGGTAGCATAAATTCTATAACGCTAAACCCTATCAAAGATGAGTTTATAACTACGGGTGATGATAAAATGTTTAGAATTTGGGAAGTTAATCCTTTGAAAATGACTTTAAGTCAAGTTGTGCATGCCACTGAAGTAAACGATGCTGTTTTTAATCATGATGGTAATAATATTATTACTGTAGGCTCAGATACTCATGTAAAACTTCTTGGTAGACGTCGTGGAAATGTTCTTGCAACTTTAAAAGGTCATGAAGGACCAATTAAATCTGCCAGATACAATCACAATGGAAGATTTTTGGCTACTGCTGGTTTTGATAAATTAATTAAGATTTGGGATGTTAATACTCGTAGAGAAAGGCATTCACTTGAAGGACATATTGAAAACATCTATTCTGTAGCATTCATGCCTGATTCAAATTTTCTTGCATCAGGTGGCGATGACCTATATATTATAATTTGGAATGCTTCCTCAGGTGAAAGGGTCAAAACTATAGAAACCAATGTTACATTGCGATCACTAACTTTTTCTCCTGATGGAAAATTGCTTGTTTTTGGTGATGAAACAGGGAAAATTCATGTTTTGAAAACTAAAGAAATTCTCGAATAAGTTTTTTAATTATTTAATTCTATTAAATAATTACTTTTGCGTCACAAAAGTACTTTACTTTCTTTTACAATAATTCATATTACTGAAAATTAATTGATTTCTATAATTTTGTTTATAGGCTTACTCAATGTTTGATTATTTGGAAAATATTTTGGTAATCAAATAAACTGTTAAGCCTATTGTTTTATAAAAACCTTAACATATATAACTATGAATACAAAAAAAGCAGGTTTCAACACCAAACTGGTACATGCCGGAATGATTGAAGATCAATTTGGTAGTGCAACAGTTCCAATTTATCAAACTTCTACTTTCAGGTTTAAAAGCGCCGATCATGGTGCAGAGTGCTTCGCTGATGATACTCACGGATATATTTATACCCGTATTAACAATCCCACTATCGATGCTCTTGAAAATTTAGTTGCTGAATTAGAAAATGGTTATAGAGCAATTGCTACAGCATCAGGCATGGGAGCCGTAAATACCATTTATATGGCACTGCTTAGCCAGGGAGATCATATGGTTAGTACTGCAGCTGTTTATGGTCCATCTAGAGTTGTAATGGAAAAGCATTATTCAAGATTTGGAATTGAGGCAACTTATGTTAATACTTCTAACCCAAAAGATGTAAAAAAAGCAATTAAACCCAACACAAAAGTTCTTTTCATAGAAACTCCTTCAAATCCTACAATGGACATTACAGACATAAAGGAGATGGTGAAAATTGCCAAAGAACATAACCTAATTACAGTTGTAGATAACACTTTTTGTGGTCCATATTTACAGATGCCACTAGATATGGGCATTGATATAGTATTCCATTCGGTTACAAAATCAATGAATGGTCATGCCGATATTGTTGGAGGAATTATTATTGTTAAGGAAAAAGAGCTTTACAAAAAAGTTAGAGCTATGATGGTTACACTTGGATGTAATATGGATCCTCATCAAGCATATATGGTTATTAGAGGATTAAAAACTTTATCATTGAGAGTTGAAAAATGTCAGGAAAATGCCAAAGTTGTTGCCAAGTTTCTTGAAGACCATCCAAAAATTGCATGGGTAAGATATCCTGGTTTAAAATCACATCCTCAATATAAGCTCGCTCAAAAACAGATGAATGGTCCTGGTGCTATGATTTCATTTGAAGTTAAAGGTGGTTTAAAAGCAGGCAAAGTATTAATGGATAATGTTAAACTAGCTATTTTAGCAGTTTCGTTGGGCGGTATAGAAACATTAATTCAACACCCGGCATCAATGACTCATTCAAAAATGGATAAAGCATCTAGAGAAAGTGCAGGAATTACCGATGGATTAGTAAGATTTTCAGTAGGGATTGAAAATGTTGAAGATATTATTGCAGATTTGTCGCAGGCATTGGAAAAAATTAAATAAAAGCTTATAAAACCATTAAAAATATTAGTATTTTTGTCTCCCTCAAAAAAATGATGGGAGACTTTTTTTTATAATTAACTGATATTTAACTTTTTATTGAAGCAAAACGCTTTAATCAATTAGCATTCATCCTATAACCAATGTGTTATTAACTTATTTTTATACTAATGGAAAACAAAGAAAAACTTAACCCTGCAATTGAAATTAATACAGATATTCAAACAGAGGATAAGAGCACTGATCCGGCCACTAAAGCCGGTGAGACAAAGAAGAGAGTAGTAAAGGCTAAAGCAGTAAAGGCTGAAACTGAAGAAAAAAAGAAGAAGGTTGCAAAGCCAAAAGCAGTTAAGTCTGAAACAGAGGAAAAAAAGAAGAAAGCTGCTAAGCCAAAAGTAGTTAAAGCTGAACCTGAGGATAAAAAGGAAAAGCCTAAAAAGACTACTAAAAAGACACAACCAGAGAAAGAAATTGAAGTAACTGACGCAGTAGATGAAAAATCTGTTTCTACAGAAAGCGTAGTAGAGACTACTGTTGTTGCTGAAAAACCAAAGAAAGCTGTTTCTAAAACTGAAAAACCCAAATCAGATGATTCAGAAAACCAAGAAGAGGAAGAAGATATTAATCTGAAATACGATGGTTACACAAAAGAACAGTTGGTTGAAGTTGTTGAAGCTCTCGTTCAGCATGAAGATGTTAACCATATAAGAAAATACATTGGTGCTATAAAAGTTGCATTCAGAAAGCTCGTTAAGAGTGAAAGTCTATCATCTCTTGAGAAAAACTTTTCTGATGGCAGTGAAGAGCATGATACTAATGAAGAAAATGAGGAGGTTACAGTATCAACTGATCCTCTTGTAGAAAGATTTGATAAGTCTTTTTCAATTTATAAGGAAAAGAAAAATGCATATGATGTTGCATTTGAAAAGCAAAAGACAGATAACCTCAAAGAAAAAGAGTCAATTCTTGAAGAACTTAGAAATCTTGTAGATTCAGAAGAAGAGCTTAAGAAAACATACGACCAGTTTAAAAACCTTCAGGAAAGGTGGAAAGAAATTGGTCCTGTTCCGCAAAATGCAAAAAGCACATTATGGAACAACTTTAATTTTCTTGTCGAGAAATTCTTTGATAAAGTTAAAATTAATAAAGAGCTTAAAGATCTTGACCTTAAAAAGAATCTTGAAGCAAAAACTGAACTTTGCGAAAAAGCTGAAGAATTGTTTTTGGAGCCTTCAATTACAAAATCATTCCAGCAATTACAGAAACTACATGAAGCTTGGAAAGAAATAGGCCCAGTCTCAAAAGACATGAAAGATATTCTTTGGGAAAGGTTTAAAACTGCCAGTGATAAACTAAATCAACGTAGGCAAGATTTTTATGATGGGTTAAGAGATGAGCAAAAGAAGAATTATTCCGCAAAACTTGTTCTTTGTGAAAAAGCTGAACAAATAGTTGAACTTCAACCTGATAACGTACGTGACTGGAAAGAAAACACCGACCAGATAAATGAGCTTTTCAAAGTTTGGAAAACTATTGGGTATGCACCTAAAAAGGTAAATAATGAAATATGGAACCGTTTTATAGCGGCAATAGATAAATTCTTTAAGAACAAAAAGAATTTCTTTAAACAATTTAAAGATCAACTTACTGAAAACTATAACCAGAAATTGAATCTTTGCATTCAGGCAGAAGCAATTAAGGATAGTGAAGATTGGAAGCAAACAACAGATCAGCTTATTGCATTACAACAAGAATGGAAGAAGATAGGCCCAACTCCAAATAAGTATTCCGATAAAGTTTGGAAAAGGTTTAGAGAAGCATGTGATCATTTCTTTAACAGAAAATCTGAATATTTCTCAAATATTGGTGAAAAGCAATCTGAAAATCTGAAAAAGAAACTTGAACTTATTGAAAAAGTTAAGAATTTTGAATATACAGATGACAATAATCAGAACCTTAAAACATTAAACGAATTTCAACGTGAATGGATGAATATAGGTCATGTGCCTATCAAGCAGAAAGAAAAGATTCAAAAGGAATTTAAGAAGATTATTGACGAGCTGTTTGAAAAATTAAAGATTAGCCAAAGGTCGCAAAAAGCATATTCTTTTAAATCAAAAATTGAGAATTTAAAAAATGCTCCAAATGCGGATAATATTATTTACAAAGAAAAGTCGTTCCTAGTAAATAAAATCAACGGACTTAATAATGACATTAAAGTTTGGGAAAATAATATTGGATTTTTTGCGTCTTCAAAGAAAGCTGATGTTTTAAAGGCTGAATTTGAACAAAAAATTAAAAGAGCTAAAGAAGAGATTAAAGTAATAGAGGAGAAATTAAAAATCCTTCAAAGTATGTAATTATAAACAACTAAATAATTTGAGGAAATGAAAAAGCTTGTTCTGGGAATATTTGTTGTTACATTATTTAGCTTTAACCTTAAAGCTATTGACTATGGAATTAGGGGAGGAGTTAATTTCTCATCTCTTCCTAATGTTGAAGTAGATTTAGGAAATTACAAACTCTTTGGTGAACCGGATAATTATTTTGGTTATCACATTGGAGGATTTACTCAGGTTAAGTTCTTATCTTTATATTTTCAACCTGAAATCCTTTTCACATCTGTAGGCACTTTTATGCGCCTGGAGGAAGTTGAAAATGATATTACTTTTGAAATTAACAGAGCTTATTTCAAAACCCGATATTATAAAGTTGATGTACCTCTTATGATTGGGCCACATATTGGTCCGGTTAGATTGGGAGTTGGTCCTGTTTACTCACTAATGCTAGGTCATTCAAATGATTACGATGCTGAAATATTGGGAGTTGACTACAAACAGAATTTATTCCTTTCAAATTTTGGATATCAGATTGCGGCAGGAATATCGCTGGGAAATCTAATACTAGACCTTAAGTATGAAGCCGGTTTGAGTAAATTTGGAGATACTGTTACAGTTGGTAGTGTTACAAACCCATTTAATGGAAGACCAAGGCAAGTAATTCTTAGTATTGGATTACTGCTGTAGTTTTGAATATCTTTGTGTTAGCTTAATCTTATTGCTTTTATTGGAGGTATTTTTGTAATTATCAATGATGGTAATATTAACATCAAGAAACTAATTACAAAAGTGCCAATATTTAGAAATGCAAAAAACATAAAATCGAAATTTATAGGCACTACAGATACAAAGTAGGATTCTTGAGATAGCGTAATTATCCCAAAGTAGCTCTGTACAAAGCAAACTCCAAGGCCAAGGATATTACCCCAAATTAAACCCCTGAAAATCAAAAACATTGCATTTATCAAAAATACTCTTATTACTAATGAATTATTAGCTCCAAGGGTTTTTAGTATGCCTATCATGTTTGTTTTTTCTAAAACAGAAATCAGCAAACATGTTATCATGTTTATAGAAGCAACAATAATCATTAAAATCAATATCACATAAACATTCATATCTAGCAAATCAAGCCAGTCAAATATTTGCGGATATAGCTCCTTTATTGTCCTTGCGTATAATTCATAGCTGATGTTTTCCATTACAAAGTCCTGCATTTCATCAAGCCTAGAAAAATCTTTAATTATAACTTCATAACCACCAACTTGGTTACTTGCCCATCTGTTAATCCTTTGGATATGCTTTAAATCTCCAAGTACAAAGAGCTTATCTAATTCTTCCAATCCGGTTTCATATATGCCTGAAATAATAAAACGCCTAACATTTCTCATATCTTCTTGAATAAAATACAAGAAAAGTGGGTCGCCAACAGAAAGGTATAACTTATTTGCTATTTGTTTGCTTATTAGAATTTCATTCGAGGGCAATGAGTCATTAATTATTGGAACACTACCTTCAGTAAGATATTTATTAAAGTAGTCCCAATCGAAATCTGTTGAAACGCCCTTCATTATTACCCCATGAATTTCATCATCGGTTTTAATAATTCCAGCTTGATGGGCATAAACTTGTATATGTTTTATGCCTTCAGCTTTGCTTAATTCATCAATAAAATCTTGATTCGCATCTATAGGTTTGCCGACATTAACAGTTATATCGTAAAGGTTAATCTGGATATGTGAGCCAAATCCAATAGTCTTTTCTCTGATTTCTTTTTGAAAACCTGTAACAATAGCAACTGCAACTATCATTATACCCAAGCTGAGAGCAATACTTAAAACTGAAATAGTTTTTACCAAGCCGGTAAATGCTGTGCCTTTCTTTGACGAACTAGTACGTTTTGCTATGAAGTATGATAAATTCAATTTGTTTTTTTATTGCAAAAGTAATATTTTGCACCTTTATTGTGATTTAATTTCAAAATTCATGGAACAAAAGTATTTGATATTCGATTGGGGCGATACGCTTATGGTTGATTACAAAGACCAACCCGGACCAATGGCTGATTGGCCTCATGTTGACTGGATAGACGGTGCCCAAAAGGCTATGGAAGAATTATACAAGGATTATTATTGCGTAATTGGTTCTAATTCTGGCTTTTCAGATTCTATGCTGATAAAAAAAGCATTCGAAAGAATTAATGGCGACCATTACTTTAGAAAGATATTTGCCAGCAAAGAAATTGGATATGAAAAGCCTGATTTAAGGTTTTTCCAATTTATAATTAAAGAATTAGGAATAAAGCCCGGAAACGGAATAATGATAGGCAACGATTACATAAAAGACATCTGCGGAGGAAAAGATGCCGGATTATTTACTATCTTTCTTTCCACAAACAAATCAGCCACAGATTTTCCTAAAGCTGATAGGATTATTGGTTCTATGGCTGAGCTGCCTGGAGTTGTAAGGGATATAGGGTATAGGGTATAGGGTATAAGGTATAGGGTATAGGGTATAAGGTATAGGGTATAGGGTATAAGGTATAGGGTATAAGGTATAGGGTATAGGGTATAGGTGTCGGTCATAAAAACTTTGACAGTTTTTTATTCCTAGACAAGGGTATATATAGTAATTCATTATCACATTGGCACATTGGCATATTATCACATTGGCACATTATCACTTTATCTTATTATTCTCAAACAACAAATGCCCTCCGTTTACGCTAATTTTCACCATAGAATCCTTAGTAATTTTGCCTTTCAGTATCTCTTTTGAAAGTTCATTTAATACATATTTCTGGATTACCCTTTTCAGTGGTCTTGCTCCAAACTGTGGGTCGTAGCCCTGCTCAGCAACCCAATCCGCTGCTTCCGGTGTAAGTTCTATCTTTATTCCTGAGTCGTTCAATAATTTGTCAAATCTTCGAATTTGTAAGTCAACAATTTCTCTTATTTCTTCTTTATCAAGTGGTTTGAACATTATAATCTCATCTATTCTGTTTAGAAACTCAGGTCTAATAGTTCTTTTTAGCAGGCTAAATACCTCATCACGTGCTGATTCAATAATAACATCGCGATTTTCATCACTCATTGTTTCAAATTTTTCCTGAATAAGCGATGAGCCAATATTGGATGTCATTATAACAATGGTGTTTTTAAAATCAGCTGTTCTGCCTTTATTATCGGTTAGCCTACCTTCATCAAGCACTTGCAGCAGTATATTAAACACATCCGGGTGTGCCTTTTCAATTTCGTCTAATAGCACCACAGAATATGGCTTTCTTCTAACAGCCTCAGTAAGTTGTCCGCTTTCTTCATAGCCAACATATCCCGGAGGCGCTCCAATCAGACGGCTAACTGTATGTCTTTCCTGGTATTCCGACATATCAATTCTAATCATAGAATGTTCGTCATTAAACAGAAACTCAGCCAAAGCTCTTGCAAGTTCTGTCTTGCCAACACCTGTGGTACCAAGAAAAATAAAAGAACCTACAGGCTTTTGTGGGTCTTGTAGTCCTGCGCGACTGCGTCTGATTGCATCTGAAACAGCCTCTATAGCATCATTTTGCCCCACAACTCTTTTGTGCAACTCTTCTTCAAGATGGATAAGTTTTTCTCTCTCGCTTTGAAGCATTCTGCTAACAGGAATACCTGTCCAGCGTGCAACAATATCTGCTATATCTTCGGCTGTTACTTCCTCTTTAATAAGCGCTGAAGATGCCTGCATTTCCTGAAGTTGTTTGTTGTAATCCTCGAGTTGTTGCTCAGATTCTTTAATTCTGCCATACCTTATTTCAGCAACTTTTCCAAAGTCACCGCTACGTTCTGCATTGTTTGCTTCAAATTTTAAATCTTCAATAGATTGTTTTAGTTTTTGAATTTTATCAACTACAGCCTTTTCGCTTTCCCATTTAGCTCTAATTGAGTTTCTTTGTTCGGTATGATTGGCAAGCTGTTCATTAATTATACTCAGCTTTGTTTTATCTTTTTCTCTTTTGAAAGCCTCTCTTTCAATCTCCAACTGCCGAATCTTTCTTTCTACCTCATCAAGTTCTTCGGGCACAGAATTCATTTCCAGCCTCATCTTAGAAGCTGCTTCATCAATAAGGTCTATAGCCTTGTCGGGCAGATATCTGTCTGAAATATACCTTGTAGAAAGGTCAACAGCGGCAATTATAGCCTCATCTTTAATCCTTACCTGATGATGAGTTTCATATCTTTCTTTCAGTCCCCTGAGGATAGAAACAGCATCTTCTCTTGTTGGTTCTTCAACCAATACATTCTGAAACCTTCTTTCAAGAGCCTTGTCTTTCTCGAAATATTTTTGATATTCTTTAAATGTAGTAGCACCAACCGCTCTGAGTTCTCCTCTGGCAAGGGCGGGTTTTAGGATGTTTGCAGCGTCCATTGCCCCATCACCGCTGGCTCCGGCTCCAACAAGGGTATGAATTTCATCAATAAACAGTAATATCTCTCCATCTGAAGCAATAACTTCCTTTACCACAGATTTTAGTCTTTCCTCAAATTCTCCTTTATACTTTGCACCTGCAATCAAAGAGCTCATATCCAAAGAGAATATTTTCTTTGATTTAAGATTTTCGGGCACATCTCCGTTAATAATTCTGTGAGCAAGTCCTTCTGCTATAGCAGTTTTACCAACTCCAGGCTCGCCAATCAATATCGGATTGTTCTTTGTTCGTCTGGAAATTATTTGCAACACTCTTCTTATCTCATCATCACGACCTATAACCGGGTCTAATTTTCCTTTAAGTGCAAGTTCATTTAGGTTTTTTGTATAACGAGACAGAGCATTATAAGTGTCTTCAGCAGTTTGGCTATCAACTTTTTGCCCTTTTCTTAAATCCAAAATAGCTGTTTTTAAGGAGTCTTTTCTTATTCCACTATCAGTTATCAGTTTTGATGCCACATCATCTCCATCTGAAATTGCAAGCAATAGATGTTCTGTAGCTACAAATTCATCTTTAAATTCAAGGACAATTTTTTCGGCTTTTTGAAATATCTTAGCGCTATTCTGCGAAAGATAAACCTCTCCACCTGAAACTCTTGGTAGAGATTCTATAATCCTGTCTAATGCGGCCTGAAAGTTTGTACTGTTTGCTTCCAGCTTTTTAAATAAGTAGGGTATAACATTCTCATCTACAGAAAAAATACCTCTTAGAATATGAACAGGTTCTATCGCCTGATGGCTATATCCCATTGCAATTTCTTGAGCCTTTTGAACAGCTTCCTGAGCCTTTATTGTGAATTTATTGAAGTTCATTTTGTTAAAATTTTATAGATTCAACGAAGAACTATCAAAAAAAAATCCAAATCAAAAACAAAGACATGAGCTGCCAAAATGGCTGATAATTAGAGATTTGCAATGATTGAGTGCGACAATTTGTCTTATGTAATGCTAGGGTATGAAAAGATGTGGCAGGGTTGTATGAGATTATACTTTAATCCCAGTTCGCTTTATAGTTTCAAGAAATCCTGATTGATCATTATTTTTATCAATCAGTATAGGTTCAATTCGGTCATCAATCTGACGTCTGATTTTCCACAATAGTGGATTAACTGCAAAAAAGTCATCAGAAACATTATTTACAACAATAGCTACATCAATATCGCTATCATCATTATAAGTGTCATCTGCATAAGACCCAAACAAATAAACACTATCAAGATTGAAATGTGGTTGTAATAATAATTTGTATTGAGAAATTTTCTCTATAGCTTCAGCTTTATCCATTTCTGTAGTTCTTTTGTTTTGTAAATTATATCCAAACATCTTTCATGAGTCAGACTTTTCATTAATCTTTCTTTATGTGAAGGATATCTTGCTTCAATATTTAGAGGCTCTAATTGGTCTATGAAATCTTTTTGCTCCTCAGTAAAAATATCATAAAATAATCCCTTTTTTGCCAAAAAAGAAAGACTGTGAGAATAAGGTGCGATATCTGAAGTAAGTTTTACAAAATATGCTTTAAAAATCTTCTCTATCGTTTGATGACACATAAAACCAACATATAGATACCGTTTACTTTCGAGCATGGCTATTGCTGTTTCTAAATCATAATCAGAAAGCTCTTGCCAATATTTGATTTTACCATCCATAATCTTATTTTATATACAAATATAAAGTAATTTAAGCAAAAAAAATAAGCAATAAAAGAAATCACTATTATCCGACTAAAAAGTAATTTTATTCTTTTTCAAACGTAACTACCAGATAAACAGGCATTATGATTTTATTTTTAAAAGCCACCCCCTATATA
>JGI24123J20310_1000065_pt1 | contig 77955 bp, 68 predicted proteins | sample SubbioCR12Aug_5A_FD_20310 | JGI IMG/M metagenome (IMG submission 20310)
CCAGCCAGCCAGGAAATTGATCAATACACATTTCACTCATACCTTGGTTATGGTGAACCGGTGCCGGGTCCCAGAACATCAAGGAAATACATTCAATTCAAAGTTATCTGGCTCGGTAAACAGCAGTACCTTCTTTCTATTGATAAGGTTACTGTTTCTGATGAGAGAGGCAAAGCGTTAATATCTGATATTTTAGAAATTGGACCTCGTAAAGAGGTTAAAGACCAGGCTAACTCATTAAATAATTACAATGCAGAAGGTTTGGTAACAGGCTGGCTCGGAATAGACGAACCCGTAAGTATAGACATATTTGAACCGATAAAGATTGTAACCCAGATACTTGACAACAACAGCCAGAGTAAACGCCCCTTATGGCTACCCTGGATGGGTCGTTGGGATGGAGCCTGGGATGACAGCAGCCCTAATAATTTAGGCGCAATGAAGCTAAGTCCCTGGTTAGAGTTTAAGAAACGTGTTGGCAAAGGCAACATAATACAGAATGTATATATGTTTGATTCGCCCTGTACCCTTAATTCACCACAAGAACATACAATTCAGTATAAATACATCAAATGAACAGAAGGTAATACCTGAAGAATACCATCTATATCAGAACTCCCCAAATCCGTTTAATCCAGCCACAACAATTAAATTCGATTTACCAAAAGACGGAATAGTTGAGCTTAGCATTTATGACATTCTCGGCAGGAAGATAACCACGCTAATAAACGAATACAGAAGTGCAGGAAGTTATGAGCAAAGTTTCAATGCATCCTCACTTGCAAGCGGAATTTACCTGTACAGGATTAAAGTAAATGACTTTGTATCAGCAAAAAAGATGATTCTGGCGAAGTGAGTTCATAAAAAAAGCCCTCAAAATGAGGGCTTTAATTTTTAAAAGTTAACAGAAACCTAATTGACCGGATAAACACAAATATATTGTCTGTCGCCGCGCCTCATTTCAAATTTTACAATACCGTCAGCAACAGCAAAAAGAGTATCATCACTTCCTTTTTTTACATTTGCACCGGGATGAAACTTTGTTCCTCTCTGTCTTACAAGAATATTACCGGCAAGTACCTGTTCGCCGCCGAATCTTTTAACACCAAGACGCTGCGCATTGGAGTCACGACCGTTTCTTGATGAGCCTTGTCCTTTTTTATGTGCCATAATAAAATCTCCTTATCCTATCTTTGTAACTTCAATTCTTGTTAAATTCTGCCTGTGACCTTGTGTTTTTTTATAGCTGATAATTCTTTTCTTCTTGAATACGATAACTTTGTCATCTCTTAAGTGTTCAAGAACTTTTGCTTTAACTTTTACACCATCAACAGAAGGATTACCGACTTTAGTTGTCTTACCGTCATTAAAAAGAAGCACTTTATCAAAAGTAACCTCTGAATCAGCTTCGTCTTTTAAACGCGGAACATAGTATTTTGTATTTTCAGTGACCTTAAATTGTTGTCCTAAAATATCAACAACTGCAAACATTTTTTCCTCTTTTTCTAAATCAAGGTTGTAAAAGTAATAAAGATAAGGTTATTAGTCAAACATCCGGGATTAGAAATAATATGGACTTTTCACTTTTTCAGGCGAAAAGAGAACTCGCTACCTTCATTTATCTTGCTTTTAACGTCAATTTTAGAGCCGTGGGCTTCAATTATGTGTTTCACAATAGCCAAACCCAGCCCGGTACCGCCAACTGCCTTTGAACGGGCTTTATCCACCCTGTAAAATCTTTCAAAAATCCGATTGATATCCTGTTCCGGTATTCCTATTCCTGTGTCTTTGATGAGGATCAATCCGTGCTTTTTTTCTTCTTCAATAATTACTTCAACTTTTCCATGCTCGGTGTACTTAATAGCGTTCTGAATAAGATTAATAAAAGCCTGCCTAAGTTTATTTTTATCTCCAAATAACTGCAGCTTTTCGTCCGCCTGAAAGCTATAAAGCAGTTCAATTGATTTTTCAGCAGCCATAGGTTTCAGTTCCTGAATGATCTGGGACATATAAGGATGGACATCAAAGTAACGATAGCTCATTCTCATTTCACCTGATTCGATCATAGAAATGTCTATAAGATCGTTAAGCAGGTTACTCAGGTTAATTGTATGATGATTTGCTTTTTCCAAAAAATTAAGGTTAACATTTTTATCGTTTATTGCACCGTTAAGTAATGTTTCCAGGTAACCCTGAATCGTAAAAATAGGAGTTCTTAATTCATGCGATACGTTTGCAAGAAATTCTGTTCTTATACGTTCAAGTCTTTTTAGATATTCAATATCACTTTTAGCTTTTTCAAACATACCTTTTATCGCATCTTCCAGTCCGGAAAGATTTCTGCTCAATATTATTTCATCCGGATCAGCATATATGTTTTTGCTGATGTTTGTGATAATATCCTTTATTTTATTCAATTCTTTTCTGCGGCGTGCACCAATAAGATTAAGTGTTATTAAACTTATAAACAATAGAATTAAAATAAGAGAAATGCTTAAAGATGGGGTATCAACTAAAATTAAAATGATTATAATTAACAGAAAATTAAAGAGAATAAATTCTCTGAAGAAAACAAGAGCAGAGGTAAAGTTGGATTTTAATTCATTCCACACTTTTAAATCTGTAACCTACGCCTTTAATGGTTTCAATAAGTTCTGAGAAGTTTTCAAGCTTTTCACGGATCTTTCTTACATGAACATCAACTGTTCGGTCTACTACATAAACATTGGCGCCCCATACATCCTTCAGCAAAACTTCTCTGCTGAAAACCCGGCCGGGGTTGTTTGCAAGGTAATACAAAAGCTCAAATTCTTTCCTGGGAAATACCTTAACATTTCCATCAATTGATACAATAAATTTTTCTTTATCTATTTCAAGAGGACCGATTTTTATTTTAATTGGTCCGGCTGCAACTGAAATATCAGCATATTTTCTGAGGTTGGAATTAACTCTTGCTATAAGTTTCTTTGGTGAAATTGGTTTTTGAATATAATCACTGGCACCGATCTCTAATCCTTTTATTTCATCCGTTTCACCAGATTTTGCGGTAAGAAAAATTACAGGAATATTTTCAAAACCTTTGGTAGCACGAATTTTTTTACACACTTCATATCCATCCATTTTAGGCATCATAATATCAAGTACTATAAGATCGGGCTTTTGAGAGATTTTCTCCAAAGCTTCTTCACCGTTATATCCTACCAAAACATCAAAGTTCTCCTGTTCAAGATTATACTTCAGGAATTCAACAATATCTTTTTCGTCATCAACAAGTAAGATTTTTGTCATATGTAATTAAAATTTAATTTCAACATTTTCTGAAGCAGATTTGTAGATTGCCTCGATTATTTTCATTCTTTGCATAGATTCTTCACCCGGTGAAAAAACCGGATTAAATCCCTTAACAGCTCCAATAAAACTTTTAAGCTCGTTCATATATGATTTTTTAAAGAGAACCGAAGGACTATCTGATTGTGATGGAGTCAGATCCATGTAATTCTCTTCCATTTTCTTGTAAACCCTGAAAGGATTTGATGAATAGCTGCCTTTTGTGCCAAAAAGGTAAAGATAAAAATGATCTTTTTCTACAGGAAGAGACCAGCTAGATTCCAGAGTTATAACTGAAGAATTTTTACACTTGATAAAGCTGATAGATGTGTCTTCAACACTTTTCGTATTGTGAAAAAAGTTTTTTGCTGATACTGATTCTACTTCAGGATATCCTAATAGCCATAATGAAAGATCGATCAAATGTATGCCTAAATCAATTATCACTCCGCCGCCGGATTCTTCTTTTTTTGTAAACCATTTTTCACTGCTGCTTTGCTGTCTTATCCAGCCTGCTCTTACGTAATAAGGAATTCCAATTTCACCGCTGTTTATTAGGCTTCTAAGAAGCATAGTATCAGGCCGGAAGCGTAAATTCATACCAACCATTAATTTGATTTTTTTCTTTTTTGCTGCTTCAACAATTAATTTAGCTTCGGCATAGGATCTTGCCATAGGTTTTTCAATAAGAATATCTTTTCCCGCATCAATACAATCGAGAGCAATATCTTGGTGAGTGCTTGTTGGTGTGGCAATTATAACTGCATCTAATTCGGTTTTATCAAGCATTTCGCGATAATCTTTGAACTTTGCTTTTACCGAAAACTTTTCAGCAACCGCATTTAATCTGCTTTGTTTAACCTCTGCAACAGCAGCAATTTCAGCATTATTAATTTTCGACAGGTTAGGCAGGTGTACAAGCTGAGCAACGCCACCGAGCCCTATTACCCCTATCCTGGCTTTTTGCATTAAAGAATAACCTCTTGATTAATCCTTTTTGATGAATAAAATGTTTTAACTCTTTGTGCAATTCCTTCAGGATCAATACCTAACAAGCGGTGCAGCTCTTCCTGCGTACCATGATCTACATAGTTGTCCGGTAAACCGATTCTAAGAATATCATTTTTATAATTATTATCTGTAAAATACTCAATAATACCTGAACCAAATCCACCTGGAAGTGAATTTTCTTCAACTGTTATTATTTTTGAATGACGTGCAGCAATGTCATCAAGCATCTCAGTATCAAGAGGTTTAGCAAAACGCATATTTATTACTTCGCATTCAATTCCATCCAGAGCAAGTTTTTCGGCAGCTTTAAGAGAATAATCAACCATTGAGCCTAATGCTAAGATAGCTGCATCTTTACCACTAGTCAGATTTTCAGCTTTACCTATTTCAATCAGATTAAACCCTTCTTTAAGCTCTACGCCAAGAGCATTGCCCCTTGGATATCTTAATGCAATTGGTCCTTTGCGGAATTGAACTGCAGTATAGAGCATATCCCTCAATTCTGATTCATCCTTTGGAGCCATAATAACCATATTAGGTATCATACGCAGAAAGGTTATATCAAAAGTTCCGTGATGTGTTGGTCCGTCTGCACCAACAAGACCGGCACGATCCATTGCAAACACTACGTGAAGCTTCTGCAAACTAACATCGTGTACAATCTGATCAATTGCCCTCTGCATAAAGGTTGAATATATAGCAACAACAGGAATTATTCCCTGCGTAGCCATTCCGGCTGAAAATGTAACTGCATGTTCTTCTGCTATTCCAACATCAAAATAATTATCCGGACATTCTTTTTGTAAAATATCCAGACCGGTTCCATCGGGCATTGCACCCGTAATTCCAACAACTTTTGGATTATCTTTAACAATCTGAACTAATGCTTCGCCAAAGATCTTTGTGTAAGATGCAGGAGCAGATCCTTTTTTAATTGCTTTACCAGTAACTTTATCAAAAGGAGTTGATGCGTGAAGTTTTTGCCAGTGGCCTTCAGCTGGTTTATAGCCTTTACCTTTTTCAGTGATGGCGTGGATGAGTATGGGACCTTTAAGCTCTTTAATCTGCTCAAATAATTTTACAAGCTGATGAATGTTATGACCATTAACGGGACCAAAGTAACGGAATCCTAAAGCTTCAAATAACATTCCGGGAGTAATTACTGCTTTAATACCTGTTTCAAGTCTTGCAGCAATTTTTCTTAATCTGTCGCCAAACTGATCAAGTTTGCCTGTAAGATCCCATATCTGCCCTTTGAATTTGTTATAATCGGGATGAGCGATCATTTCAGTGAAGTAATTGGATATCTGCCAGACATTAGGCGCAATTGACATTCTGTTGTCATTAAGAACAACAACCAGATCAGATTTTAATACACCTGAGTTGTTCATTGCTTCATAAGCCATACCGCCCGTCATAGCGCCATCACCGATGATCGCTATAACCTTTCGATTTTCTTCTTTAATATCTCTAGCAGCAGCCATTCCAAGAGCGGCAGAAATTGAGGTAGAAGCGTGACCAGCACCAAATGAATCATATTCACTTTCTGATCTTTTAAGAAAACCACTTATGCCGTTTAACCTTCGTATTCTTTTTAATGCTTCTTTTCTTCCTGTAAGTACTTTATGTGGATATGCCTGGTGTCCGGTATCCCAAACAACCTGATCATAAGGAGTGTTAAAAACTTTATGAATTGCAACTGTTAACTCAACTGTGCCGAGCCCGCCGCCAAAATGTCCGCCAATTTCTGAAATTGTATCTACTAAATAATTACGAATGTCCTGACATAAAACCTTAAGTTCATGAACTGAAAGACCTTTTATGTCACCAGGATAATTAACTTTTGAAAGGACTGGATACTTTTCTGTTTCCGGCATTGGCTCTAACTCCGTTTATTATAAATAATCAGCTACTTTCTTTAAAATCAGAAATTTGCCCTTTTAGTTCCGTAATTCTCAATTCTGCATTTTGAAGTGCAATTAAGCACTCTTTTGAAAGTTTTACACCTTCCTCAAAAAGCGAAATTGACTCTTCAATCCCTAAATTATCCTGTTCCAGCAATTCAGCAACTTCTTCCAATCTGGATAATTTATCTTCAAAACTTAGTTCTGATTTTTTCCTAGCCATATTAATTCTTTTTAACTTTTATTTCACCATCAAAAAACTTGATAGTAGCAGGTAAATTTTCATCAAAATAAATTTGACGACTTATAAACTTATCATTCTGTTTAATTAAGACAAAACCTTTTTTAAGTAACTTTTCAATATTATTAGATTCGACAGTCTTCTTAAGAAGTGAAATTTGATTCTGTAAAATTAAAGTTTTTCTTTCAATTGATTGAGAATTTTTTACAATCAGTCCATCTAACTTCTGAAAATTGTTTCTTACCCTGTCAAGAAGAAATCTGAACCCGTAAGATGCCAATATCTGATTTATGATTTCTTTTTTACTATCTATTAACTCCCCTATATTTTCAGACGCATTATATAAAAAATCACCTATAAAGGCAAAGAGGTCCTGTTTATCAGGTGTAGCCAATTCCATAGCCACTGATGGCGTTGGAGCTCTTAGATCAGCTACAAAATCAGCAATGGTAAAATCGGTTTCGTGGCCAACTCCGGATATAATTGGAATTCCGGATTTAAAAACTGCACGCGCAACTATTTCTTCATTAAATGCCCAAAGATCTTCAATAGAACCGCCGCCCCTAGCGAGAATTATCACATCGATATTCTTTAATGCATTTAGCTGATGAATACATTGAACAATACTATTAGCAGCACCAGACCCTTGAACTTTAGCAGGTGATATGATAAGCTCTACTAATGGAAATCGTCTTTCTGCAACACTGATCAGATCCTTAATTGCAGCACCGTCAATAGCAGTAACAATTCCTATCTTTTTGGGAATAGCGGGTATTTCTTTTTTGTACTGATCATCAAATAAACCTTCATCACTAAGTTTTTGCTTTAACATTTCAAAAGCTGCCTGAAGCTCACCAATTCCTGCCGGCTTCATCGATCGCACATCAATCTGATAGTTACCGCGCGGAGGATAAACTGTAATTCGGCCATTTACGATCACCTTAATGCCGTCTTGAGGAGTGAAAAAAACGAAGTTGTTCAAACCTTTCCACATTGTGCAATTAATTACTGCATTCTCATCCTTAAGATTGAAATACCAGTGACCTGAATAGTGAGCTTTAAAGTTAGATATTTCACCAATAACTGAAACCTGAGAAAACGAATCCTCAAGAGTGCTTCTGATCTCTTTCGTAATCTCGGAAACTGTTAATATTTGTTTTTCTTCTGACAAAAACTATTTGATAAAGTAATTGATATGATAATTTATTTATAATCAGATATCTACCTTTAATAAACGTTCATACACTCAGTCATTAAGTGTGCTGTAATCCAGCTCCGACCCGAAAAGACTGTGCGGAATTATGAATATTATAAACATTATTACTGCCGCTATTAAAATATACCATTTTGGTTTTTCAGATTTAAATACTGCAATGAGAGCAGCTATCCAGCTGATAAAAGCTATTAAAGTTTTATTATCAGTGAGATCGGTTCCGAATGGGAAACCGGTCCAATATTCACCAAAAGCATATTTTTGAACAATTGGACCAAGTATCATTCCGCCTAAAATAAGTAAAGTAAATGTCCATATAGTATAATTTTTCAGTTTAGGTTTTTCAACAAAACATTCTAATGCTGTTCGGTTTGAGAAAAGCATTGCAGCAAAAATAAAAATAACGTGAGGGATTAAAACAAATGGTGGTACATCGCCTTTAAACCTTATTACCACAGGTTTAGCAGGAATAATTTTCTCAATTTCACCGGTGTTCAATATTACCTGGTATTCCAATTTACCTGCAGGCGGTTGATTTGGAAGATAAGCAAGTAATTTTCCATCCTCCTTCTGCATCTTAATGAAATTCCATTCATCATTCGTTTTAAATCTCTTCCACTTTAAAGTACCATTTATTATATGATCTTGAACTTCAAGGTTAACTGGATGATCAGTATCGCCGCCGTGACTTCTATCGAATTTATAATAAAAATTTTTCCCGTTAAAAGTAAATTTATTTTCAATCGGGTAAGTGGGTCCTGTTAAACGCTGGTAATATGCTGCTGCTAGCGTAATTGCTACTGCGAGAAGCCAGAATAATAAAGATTTTTTCATCTTAGAAAATAGTTAATGAAATTATAAAATATGAAACAAATCTAATTAAAATTTTACACTGAATCCCAGTGTCGGAAGGATTGGGAACATGTTTCCAGGTCTTTTTCCCAGAGTAAGATCATCTTCAATATAATAATCGTAGCCAATTACATTTTTCCTGTTATATACATTTATTATATCCAGATAAAAAATCCAATCCACTCCCCAAAAGTTTGTTAGAAAATTTGCTCGCATATCTAGTCTGTGGTATTCCGGCTTTCTAGAATTGAAATTTCTATCTCCATAATCAACATCATATATAACTTGCGGTTCAGCACTCGGGTCATTTGAGCGACGGGTTGCTAATGCCGGAGTTTCAGGAATACCGTCGAAGTCATTATCAACGTAGATTATTCTGGGTTTAACACCAATTGCTTCACTTATCGGGAATCCTGATCCATACTGCCATCGGATTCCGAAATTAAACCAGTTCGAAACATCATAATTAAGTACAATATTAATTGTATGTCGTTGATCGAATCTAAATGGAAATTTATTGTTATATTCATATCGATCTGCGAATGCTAGTGAATATGAAATCCATCCGGATAATTTACTGCTGCGTGATAAGTTTTTCTTTGCGATAAAAAATTCAAACCCGTAGGCTTCACCAAATGCATTGTTGATTGGAATTTGTGTAACTGAATCTCCTTTAACAGGTACTGGTGACGTCCATCCATCGATAAATCTTGAATTACGGCCTGGAACAGGTTCGATAAAAAATCTTGTACCTTCAACTATCTGCGGCACAATCAAATCCTGAAAATCCTTATAATACGATTCAAAGCGCAGACTCCATTCATTATCGAGCCATCTTTCAATTCCGAATACATAATGATAAGCTCTTTCAGCATTAAGGTTTTTTGCATATCTATCGCCAAGGTCAAACAAAACATTCTGATCACGCAATTTTTCATAACCGGGAGATTGATAATACATTCCCCAGACTGCTCTGATAGTTGTTATTTCATCAATTGCATATGATAGAGAAATTCGGGGTGCAAGATATGATTTATCAAGAAGATCGTAATAATCAAATCTTAAACTTGGATTGAAGTACAGCTTATTACTTAGTTTAAAATTATTTTGAGCAAAAGCTCTGAAGCGGTTATATTTTTTTAAATCTCTTAAGTCACTGAGTGATGCCCTGACTTGCGGATTTGCCAGGAAGATTGCCTCAAGCTGCGGATCAAGTTCAAAATTAAAATTTTGCCGGGTTTCCATAAAATCATAGCCTGCCCCTGCTTCAAAGACATGATCTTTCCAGAAATAGGTAAGCTTATCATCAATGGAAATTTTTGTATAACTAAAATCTCCGTTGAATTTAAAACCAAGAAGATATGGTCGTAAAGTATCTGGCAGAACATCTTCAAAATCACTTCTGTTTAAGGAAGGATCTAATATTTGTGAATCAAAATCTGTATCTCCGCTGTTCCTATACCATGAAACCACAAACTTATTGAAAAATTTTTTATTAGGTACATAATGCCATGCACCTGAAATGATATCATTTCTAGTAACATTAAAAACACCAACGCTGTCGGCGGTATTTCTATCTTCACCGCTTATTACATTTACCCCATCGCGGGAATAAACACCATTAAATAAAAACTTGTGCCCGTTGAAAGGTCCGAATACTAATTTACCCTGCACATCATAAAAATTGGGAAAAGTTGTACTTTCCTCTACCAAGCCGGCACTTTTAACAAACGGCTCAATTATTAAATCGTAATAGGTTCTCCTTGAATTAAGAAGCCAGCTGCCTTTTATGTCGAATGGATTTTTTCCTTCAAGAACAAGGTTAGCATCAACTATTGATGCATTCAGACTGCCGGTAAGATTTTTATTTATGCTTCCTTCACGATTTGTAACATCAAGTACAGCAGAAAGTCTATCACCATATTTTGCAGGAAAACCGCCCGATATTAAATTTACATCTGAAACTGCATCAGGGTTAAACATACTGATCACACCGTAAAGTCTGTAGGGATTAAATACTTCAACATCGTCCATTATTATCAGATTTTGGTCAGGACCGCTTCCTCTTACAATTAACTGCGATGAAAAATCATTTGGAGCAAGAACTCCGGGAAGAGATTGTAATGTTCTTAAAACATCTTCAGCTGCACCAGGCAGTATTTTGGCATCACGCGGATTAAGATCAATAAGGCTGGTTCTGGTATCACTTTGTTTTTGCTGACGCAATCCTGTTACCTCAACATCATCAACTTCAATTACTGAGGTTTTAAGCACAACATTTATTTCGACGGTTTTTCCCTCAGAAATAGTTATATCGAAAACCCTTGTTTCGTATCCAATAGAACTGAACCGGACTTCGTAGATTCCAACAGGAACACCTGTAATGCGGAAAGTTCCATCGCTTTGACTAGCAGTTCCCAAAGTGGTATTCAATAAGAAAATGTTAACAAATTGAATTGGTAAAATTCCGTCAGTAACTTTTCCTTTGAAGTCGCCGTATTGCGGAAAAGAAATGGAATTAAATAATATTAAAAGTGCAAAAATTAAACTTCTCATTACCTTCTTTGTTTATTCTATTACTATAACACAATAAGTCTGAAAATCATTCCAAATGAAACGATTGCTTTATTTAAGATAGAATGAGAAAAAGCTGGAATAAAGTCCTAAATTAACCTCATGAAAGTTTGCAGAATTATCATTGGGTTTATAATTAAACCTGTAACGGCTGTAAACAGTAAATGAATTATTGAAAATGGTGAATAAACCGAGTGAAACTTCAGGTGCTATTCCATTCTGACCTTTAAAGTTAGTGAATGCGGTAAGTCCGGGTGAAATGTATTTTATAAAGTCAAGTTCAAATAATCTTTTATATCCGGCTCTAAAGAGGTTTCTGCCATTCGCATTGAATATGTAGGTATATTCAATTGAAATGTAACTTGCCGGGTAATGAAAACTGCGAGACCGGAAAGATAAAACAGGAATTTCCTTCGTTAAACTAAAATAGTCTCCAAAATCATTATTCACATATCCGGGAGCCGGAAGAGCAAAGATCATTCCGCCAAATAAACAAAAAGTAAATAATGAAGAACCTGATTCAATCACGGGTTCAAATGGTATATCAAAATCATACTCATCATTAATTGATGTGTTACCCAGGCTATCGGTGCTTTCAATAATGAATTTAACAGTTTTGTTCTCGAACTCAAGCTTTGATAAGTCAATACTGATATTATGAATCTCTGAAAATTCAGTTGAAACATCATACACATACTTTTTTTCAAGTTTTACTTTTGTAACTGATGGTTCACTTGTAAAAAAAGATAAAACAAATGTATGTGGTATTTCCGGAGTTGCATAAGCATCAATCAGGAAAACTTCAATCGATTCTTCCTGTTGTGCATAAACAAATAAATGCCAAAGAAAAAAGCTGATTATTATACCTAAAATTTTCATTTTCACTCAATCATTTTTGTAATTAACTTGATAAAGTTAACAAAAGGAATTGAATTTTCTGAGGTTTGAATTTTTATTCAATTTAAATACCTAATAGTGCTCTTTTTAGTAAAATATTTTTGTGATAATTTTGAACATATAAAGAAAGACTATAAATGAAAAAATTCTTAAAAATTGGAATTCCGATATTAATAGTAGTTTTAGCACTGGTTTTCTGGTGGAGATACTATTTTGTCTTTGGTGAAGGTGTTAAAGCAGGCAACCTGAATTTTGTTGTTAAGAAAGGCTATATCTTTAAAACATGGGAAGGAAGAATAATCCAAACAGGATTCAAAACTCCAAATCCGGGTTCAATGCAAAGCAATGAATTTGAGTTCAGCATTCAGGATGAAAATATTGCCAGAATATTGGAAAGATATAGCGGTAAGTTTGTTGAACTAAGATATAAAGAATATCTGAATGCAATACCCTGGCGTGGCAAAAGTAATTATATGGTTACAGAAATTTTAGATGTAAAAGACGCTGTAAATAACGAAACATTACCCTATTGAATTGAATTCAATTCTACCTCTAAGGCGGAATCTAACTTCTTATTTTAATGCCTGCTTCACATCATTTATTAAGTCTTCTATATCCTCAATACCTACTGAAAAGCGGACGAGACTCTCAGTCAATCCCATTTTATCTCTTTCATCTTTTGGTACGGAGGCGTGAGTCATTGATGCAGGATGACAAACAAGACTTTCAACACCGCCAAGACTTTCGGCAAGTGTAAAAACTTTTAAATTATTTAAAACCTTTTTAGCTTTTTTCAATGTTCCGAAATCAGCTGAAACCATTCCGCCAAATCCACGCATTTGCTTCTTTGCAAGCTTGTTTTGTGGGTGATCTTTTAAACCCGGATAAATAACTCGTTCTGCGTATCCAGATTTGTTTAGAAAATCTGCAAAAGCTCTGGCATTTTCCTCGTGCTGTTTCATTCTTACAGCAAGAGTTTTTGTTGACCTTAGTACAAGCCAGCAATCGAATGGAGAGGGTACCCCACCAGCAGCATTTTGAATATATCGCAGTCTCTCGTGATATTTTTCATTTCTTGTTACAAGCATTCCACCTATTACGTCACTATGACCGCCAAGATATTTTGTTGTAGAGTGGAGAACTATATCAATTCCCCATTCTAATGGATTCTGAAAATAAGGACTCATAAAAGTATTATCACAAACTGAAATCAGATTATTTTTCTCTGCAATTTTTGAAATGCCTGCTAAGTCAGTAAGATTTAACATTGGATTAGTTGGAGTTTCAACAAAAATCATTTTCGTGTTTTTTTGGATAGCATTTTCAATGTTATTCAAATCTGTGGAATCAACCCACGAAAAATCCAATCCATAATTTTTCATATTAAGTTCATAAAGTCTGTAGGTTCCGCCATAAACATTATTTGAAATGACTATATGATCGCCGCCTTTAACAAGACTCATCAGCGCATGTGTGGCCGCAAGTCCGGATGCAAATGCAATTCCATACTTCCCTTTTTCAAGTGCTGCAATATTCTTTTCCAGTGCCTGCCGTGTTAAGTTATGAGTTCTTGCATATTCGTATCCGGTACTTTTGCCAAGTTCATACTGAGCGTAGGTTGATGTTAGATATATAGGTGTAATAACAGCACCGGTTGTTGGATCAGGAATTTGCCCTGAATGAATTGCGTCTGTAGAAAAGCCCATTATTTTCCTTTCAATTTTTACCCTGAACTTGTTTCAGGGCTACTTAATTTTTATAAAAATCCCGAAACAACTTCGGGATGTTGACTCATTCCCGTATTTCAAGTAAATCATATCTAGTAATTATATCAGTTATCAATCCAAAATCACTGACAAGAATAGCTGAATTATTCTTAAGATAATTTTTTACTTCTTCAATTTCTGTTTTAGCATCTAATATTGGCAAAGATTCTTCCATCAATTCTTTTACCTCATTGTTATAAAGAAGTGGATTCTCAACTAACTTTGCTAATAACTTATTTTCTTTTATTGAACCAAGCGATTGCCTTCCTTCCAAAACCGGAATATTTGAGTAACCTGTTTTTGTAATCAACTCAAGAACATCTTTAACCCTATCAGTTTCCTTAACCGAAATAATTTCTTCGAACCCTTTTGCTTTTTTAAGATCAGAAATATCACGAAGAATTCTTATCTGAGGATCAAGCATTTTATTCTGCCTGAGCCATTCTGTATTGTGCATTTTAGACAGGTAGCGCTCTCCCGTATCGCATACAATAAATACAACCAAGTGATTCTCTGTTAAATCTTTTGAGATGTTTAATACTACCTGCACAATAGTTCCCGTACTGCCGCCGCAAAAAATTCCTTCTTCTTTGGTTAATCTTCTTGCTGCTACAAATGATTCTTTATCACTCAGATTTATTATTCTATCAATATATTGGAAGTGAACATTTTCGGGCAAACAATCCTGCCCTATTCCTTCAACTAAATACGGAGTTCCATTTATAAGTTCCCCGGTTTCTTTGTAATGTTTAAAGATAGAACCGAGCGGATCAGCACCAATTATCTGAACATTCGTATTTTTTTCTTTGAGATATTTACCCACACCGCTTATCGTACCACCGGTTCCTATGCTTGAAACAAAGTGAGTTATTTTGCCATCTGTCTGCCTCCAGATTTCCGGTCCGGTTGTTTTATAATGAATTTCTGGATTAGATGGATTAGAATACTGATATGCAAAGAAGGAATTAGGAATTTCTTTATTTAAACGCTTTGCAACATTAACATAATACTCAGGGCTGTCTGGGTCCGCAAGATTAGAAACAACAATTACTTCTGCACCAAGAGCTTTTAAGTAGTTAATTTTTTCTTCACTAACCTTTGATGTAACAACAAAAATACATTTATAACCTTTTACAGCGGCTGTCAGGGCAATTCCAATTCCGGTGTTGCCGCTTGTTGCTTCGATTATTGTCCCCCCTGTCTTAAGTTCTCCACGTTGCTCGGCAACAATAATCATATTGTAGCCAATACGGTCTTTTACACTTCCGCCTGGATTTGCTGATTCTAATTTAGCAAATATCTGAGGTTTTAATCCTTTGTTCAGTTTGTTAAGTTTAATTAAAGGGGTATCACCAATCTGCTCAAGTATGTTATTTTTGAATTCCAAATAATGCTCAATATTAAATAAATGTGAAGCAATTTTAAGCATTTGGATTGAGTGAAAAAAGTGAAAAATGTACTATGATTTAAGACATTTAATCTTTATTAAACTGCAGACTTTATTATAAACTTATATTGTGTAAAGTAAATTAGAACTAAAACACTTGTCTCCTTATATACAAGAGTGGATTCAAACGCTGAATTCACTTAAGTTTTCAATTAAAATTTCAATACTTTAATTAAAAGTAAAATTCTCTAACCCCATAAATCTACCACCGGAATTATCATTTAAAACCGGAAATATGATTTAATCTGAGTCGCTATACATAAAATTATTTAAGTTTGTTTTTAGAATAAGAGTATATAGAATGATTAATATACTATCAATATTTATCTGCCTTTTTCTATTTATTGGATGCGACAGCGAATCTAATCAGAATGTTAATGATAGAATTTCTGACACTCTACAAATTTCTAAAGACAGCATTAATTTATCCGGTCAACATTACTGTAAGATCAACAGAATATTTGAAAGAAACTCGGAAACAGTAATAGAGATCGATTTCTTAGAATTTCTTTCCGGTGATTCCGCAATAATTGCAGCCAGAGAAATTGGTGAAGTTCATTTTGAAATAGTTGATTCGGGTGATACGCTCTGGTATGTTCCTAATGATTATTTTGTTTTCATTAAAGGGATTAAGTCACTGGCAGTACCACTTTCTGAAAGTTGTAAGATTGAAATAACCGTTTCTGATAAATCTAGTATTTATGAGTTAATCCAGCTAAACGAGATAGATGTAAGCAGATTCAAAGCACACTATGAGAGTTATATGATATTTGTAATAGAAGTTAAAGATGGTATGGTGATATCAATAAAAGAGCAATGGGTTCCTTAGTAACCGGAAAAACTAAATCCTCTTAAGAATTCCTCTACTGTCATTCTTCGTTTACCTTCCTGCTGGATCTCAAGAATTCGTAATGCATCTTTACTGCACCCAATGATCAACTCATTTTTTGTCTGATAAAATTCAAACGGTTTTAGATTTAACTCCCTAACAATCTCAGTTTTATAAATTTTCATGACTTTTTCTTTATATAAAAAGTAAGCTGCAGGATGTGGTGAGAGCCCCCGAACAAGGTTATGAATCTCTAATGCTGGTTTATTCCAATCGATTAAACAAATTTCTTTGGTAATTTTTGGTGCCGGAGAAGCAAGCGAATCATCCTGAGGTTTCAAATTATAACTACCGCTTTCAATCAGGTTGACAGTATCAAGAACCATTTGGGCACCAAGTTCGCTCATTCTATCGTGAAGAGATTCAAAATTATCTTCAGGGAATATTGGTAATATTTCCTGCAGATAAATGTTCCCCGTATCCACTTTTTCAGCAAGTTTAAATGTAGTTAAACCCGTTTCCGTTTCGCCGTGTATTAATGCCCATTGAATCGGTGCCGCACCACGATACTTCGGCAGATAAGATCCGTGCAGATTAAATGAGCCGTACTTCGGAATATCAAATACTTCCTTCGGTAAAATCCTGAAGGCAACAACAACGAACAAATCGGGTTGAAGAGATTTCATTTGTTCTACAAACTCAAAATTACCTTTTAACTTTTCAGGTTGGTAAACGGATGTGCTGTTATCAACAGCATACTGTTTAACAGGAGTGAAAGAAACTTTTTGTCCACGTCCTCTTTGTTTATCGGGCTGGGTTACAACTGTTGAAATATTATGCTTACTTTCAAAAAGAATTTTTAGTGAGGGAATTGAAAAATCCGGAGTCCCCATAAAAACAATATTCATATATGCATTCCTTACAATAGACGGTAATCAGTGTTCTCACTGATCGGGTAATCAATTTCAATTTTTCTTTTCTGAATTTTATTCAGGGATTTTTTGAACTGCTTTTTCAATTCATCACTGATCAGATCAGTAAAAAGTATTCCTTTAAGATGGTCATATTCATGCTGGATAACTCTTGCAAACAAATCATCAGCGTCGATTTGCTGCTCCGCAAGATCTATATCCTGATATTTAATTGTGATTTCTTTAGGTCGAATAACTTCTCCTCTTATTTCCGGTATGCTCAGGCATCCTTCTTCAAAAGATGACGTTTCATCTGATTTATTTACGATTCGCGGATTGATCATTGTAATTGGTTTATATTTCTCATAATCTTCTACTGGAGAGATATCAACGACGAAAATTGATTTATTAATACCAACTTGATTTGCGGCTAGTCCAATACCATTTGCATTCCGCATTGTATCGAACATAAATCGAATCAATTCAATTGTTTTATCGTCAATCTGAGTAACACTATCAACTTTTTTTCTTAATATTTTATCACCATAAATGGTAATCGGAAGAATAGACATTTCTTTAACTAATAATAATTATTTAACATTTTAAAAATAAGTAATCAAATTCCATAAAAAAACCCCGACAAATTGCCGGGGCTGCCGATCCTTATAAAAATTAGATTATGCAACTAATAAATTACCATCCTTCATAAGCGGTTTACCATCCATCCACACGGTTGGTTTTTTTACAAGTCCGTCTAAATGAATTGGCACATTAAAAGTTCCGCCCATAGTAATATTATTTCCAAGAGCAAGATGGATTGTACCCATTACTTTTTCATCTTCGAGTAAGATACCACTAAGCTTTGCTGAATCATTTGTTCCGATACCAAACTCAGCTATGTTTCTTGCGCCTTTACCAACTTTATCTAGCATTGCTACTAGTTTCTTTGCAATAGGTCCACCGGAAATTTTTGTTGCGAAACCATCTTTAACTTCAATTTTTAGATTAGCATTTTTTAACAAACCGAATCCTGCCATAGAACCATCAACAACAAAAACTCCATTTGCAGTACCTTCAACAGGGGCAAGAAAAGTTTCTCCTGTTGGAAGATTTCCGCTTTCACCTTTTTTATGGAATAATCCTTTACTTGCAATGGGTTTCATACCTTTAATATCAAAACTAATATCAGTGCCAGCCGGTGCTGTTACACGAATACGATTTCCCTTTTCAAGAATTTTTGCAAGCTTAATCGAACGCTTTGATATTTTTTTATAATCTGCATTCATTCCGCGGATCATAATTTCTTTAGTAATGCCGGGGAAAGTTGCAATCCTTACGCCGAGTTTTGAAGCACTTCTGCGGGCATCTGTATGAGTAAGTGATTTTGCGGTGGGACAAAATACAACATCAAACTTTTTCATCAGTTCTGCAACTGCTTCAGGCGGCTCCTCACCATTAATTTTGCCGGATTTCATTTCAACATAAAGGGATTTATGCCCCAGCCGTTTTGCATTTTCAAACAATGATAAACCAATTTCACGTTTCTGTTCATCTGTTATAACAAGAATGCTCTCATTCTTTTTTGCACCCATACATGTTTGAATTGCAATTTTTGAGGCAGTGTCGAGTTTTGTGAGTTTCATATCATCTCCCTGATTATAAAAAATAGTTAGAGTGGAAATCCAACATTTAGCTGGATCAGTGCATTAAATCCGCCGGTTTTTATAAAATTATTTTCAGTTGCAAATTCGGGTTCTCCAAGGAAATTATTTCCTTCATCATCTTCCATTTTTTCAATTTTCATTATTGTGTAGCCGGCTGTTCCTTCCAGACTCATATAACCTTCAATTATACTAACTATAAAACCTGTGCCAACTGAGTATCCGATTTCAGGTGAATCGTTATTGTATTTTTTAACAGTAGTACTTGCAATTTGATTTATTGTACGTTTAAAGCCTGCAGAATTAAACATAAGTTCACCATCTAAAATTTTCCAGCTAAAAAAAGATGTGATTGGAATACCAACGTCAACGCCGAATCCCCAGGATTTAAGGTCGAGATCGTATTCTACATCTGGATAGTTACCAGAAATATTAATGTTTTTCTTTTCGGATAATATCTGATAGTATCCTTTAGTAGAAAGAAAAAAACCGCTGAAATTTGCACGGAAGAAATTCAGTCCAACTCTGAATCCTTTTGCGTGGTTAAATTCTTCAAAGTAAGGATCTGTATTAAGTCCTATTGGTGTGCGCAATTCATTACCATAATACTTTAGATAACCCGGCTGAAAAGTTTGATAAGAATAACCACCGAATCCGCTTACAAAGCCAAAACAACCAAAACCGATGGACTGGGCTTGAGACTGAAAAGGAACAGCAAGCAGAAGTACCAGAGCTATTTTGAAAATATATTTAAGCATAACATTTTCCTGATTCTCAAACCAAGTTAAAGAATTAAGTCCTGAAATGATAGATAAACCATATAGTTTATTTTACTCTTCAGTTTTCTTAGCTCCTATTCCGGTTCGGGTAGTAATTGTTTCAAGCCCGTGAGCTTCAGGACCGGTTTCAGTTTTCCATAACATGAATGAAAAGAATAATCCAAGTGAGGCAAGTGCCGTAAATATCCACATACCCGGAGCATATCCTTCAGGATTCTCGGGACTTGCACTAAATAAATCGTTTGTAAAACCAATAAGCCAGGGAATAGCTGCCATTCCGACTTGCTGACAGAGTGTCATTAATGAATAGCCCGACCCCAGGCGTTTTTGTTCAACTATATATGCAACTGAAGGCCACATAACTGCCGGTATCATTGAAAAAGAAATTCCAAGCAGCACCATTACAATTAATAAAGTTAACGGTATACTGCCGGTTCCAATCAAAGGAATTGTAACATCAATCAACGGACCTGGCGGTAAATAGGTAACTACAAGAAATAACGGAAATAAAATAAGAGTACCCACAATCATGAAAAGAGATCTTCTACCGACTTTATCTACCCAAAGACCAAATAATGGTGTTGCAATCATAGCTGCCAAAGGAAGCAAACTGTTAAGAATACCTGCAGCATCTCTTTCTAAACCGTGAGCCTGTTGAAAATAATAAATTGCAAATGCACGAAACGGAAAAACGGTAGAATAAAATACAACACAAAGAGCTACTATATACCAATAAGATTTACTGAACGAGTAGAGTCCCTTGAGTTCAAATTTTTCAGTTTCAGCTTTTTCAAGACTGAACTTTTTCTCGGCAGAATTTTCCATTCCCCAGTAAAGTAGAGCTCCAGCTACAGAGACGCCTGCAATAGAGGTTGCCAGCCAGAGTGGATCCTGCCAATTTTCATAAAACGGACGAGCCCATCCGGGAGAGAGATCTGCTGACCATGAACCGAGTCGGGCTATTGTAAGGTTTAACCCGAAAGCAAGACTTAAAAGTTTTCCTTTAAACCATTTTGCTAAAGCAGTGGTAACAGCAACAATCAATGGCTCTGCACCAATACCAAGCACAAATCTTCCAATCATCATTATGTAAAAATCTGGTGATGACGCTGTAATGAATGCAGCAATCAGGCAAATCAGCGCAAATGCTAAAATAGATTTTTTGGTTCCGAATTTATCAATAATAAATCCGCCAATCAGTAATACTATTATTGCAGCAACACTGTAAACTGTGTATAACAAACCTAACTGCTGATCTGAGAAGTTTAGTTGAGATGAGAGTAAATCGAAAACCGGAGCGATACTATCATAAATGTAATAATTGCCGAACATTGCAAGACTTACAAATATCAGCACCATCCATCTATAAAACGGAGTAGGTTCAGGTTTTTGATTGATTGTTGTATCCATAATTCTTCCGTTTATTGAATAAATAAAAGAACTTCTATTAACGATACTGAAAATAAAGGATAAAATCTTTTAATGAAAGATTATTTTTTCAAAAAAAAATCCCACGTCAATATGATTAAGTTATTACTCAATCAAACTTAACGCGGGACATTTAAAAAATAATCAATTACTTGATTGGAACATTTTCAAGAACTTTAACCAATTGTTCCCAGAATTTAGGAACGGTATCTATCTTCAGCCGTTCATCGGGTGAATGAACACCAAACATAGTAGGACCAAAAGATATCATATCCATATTTGGGTATTTCTCTTTTATAATTCCGCATTCAAGTCCGGCATGAATAGCTTTCACTTCAGGTTCCCGTCCGTATAACTCACTAAAAGCTCTTTTGAAAACATTGAGAATTTCAGAATTAACATCTGGTTTCCATCCGGGATATCCATCATTGTAAAAAAGTTCTGCTCCAGCCAATTCAAATGCAGATGATACCATATCGCGTATATCAATTATTTCCGATGCAACTGAACTTCTTTGCGTGGTAACAATGTTTACGTGCTTTCCTTCGGTTGTAACTACTGCAAGATTAGTAGAAGTTTCTACAAGATCCGGTATGTCTGGCGACATTTTTATAACGCCATGTGGGACGGTATATAAAGCATTGATAAGATTTTTTTGAAGTTTAGAATTAAAAACTTTATCAACACCTTTAATTTTCTCAATTGAGACTTTCAAATCCGGTTCAAGCGTTGTAAACTCTGTTTTTACTGTTTCATCAAATTTCTTAACAAATTTCTTAAATGCTTTTTCGTCTTTTTTGGGAACCAATACTTTTGCAAACGCCTCACGGGGAATTGCATTGTGCTTATTACCGCCTTCTATACTTGCCATATGATAAATATTGTTCTTTCCATAACTGTACAGCATACGAACCAAAATCTTTACAGCATTGCCTCTGCCAACATGAATCTCGAGGCCTGAATGACCGCCTTTTAATCCTATAACTTTCACTTCAAAAGCCGAATGGTTCTTAGGTGCTTTTTCAGGTTTTACTTTAAACGATGCCCGTGTATTTAAACCTCCGGAGCAACCAATGTATAGTGAGCCCTCTTCCTCTGAGTCCATATTTATCAGAATATCGGCTTTCATCCAGTTTTTCTTCAGGCTGTTTGCACCTGTCAATCCTGTTTCTTCGTCAAGAGTGAACAAGGCTTCAATTGGTCCGTGCTTAATTTTTTTAGATTCAAGGACAGCTAAAGCAGCTGCAACGCCAATTCCATTATCGGCACCGAGAGTTGTACCTTTAGCTTTAACCCATTCACCGTCTATGTAAGGTTGAATCGGATCATTATCAAAATCGTGTTCAACTCCCCTGTTCTTTTCGCAAACCATATCTATGTGCGATTGAAGAACAACAGTTTTACGGTTTTCAAATCCCGGTGTTGCCGGTTTCCTAATTAAAATACTTCCATATTTATCCTGAATTGTTTCCAACCCTAATTTTTTTCCTAAAGAAACTATATGTGCTGCAATCTTCTCTTCTTTTTTTGAAGGTCTGGGATATTTACATATCTCTTCGAAGTGATTCCAGACTAATTCAGGTTTAAGATGACCTAAAACATTTCCCATAATTTACTCCTATCTGTTTACTTCACTAAATGAAATCAGTTTGTTGTTAAAAAGTTGTAATAAAAATTTATTTATTCTTTCATCGGCGGGATGTATTTCTTCGCCAAATTCTTCTTTACTTATATTTATTAATTCACGCACTTTGTTTTTTCCATTAAGATTAAGCCACACAAAAGAACCAAGTTTATCTAATTTTATTTTGAAAAATTTGTTTTCCATTTTGGGCAGGACATATTTAACTGCAAATCTGTTTTGGAATTTAGGGGTAAGAACTGTTACCAGATTCTGTTCATCAACTTCTTCAGGGTGCAGTTTCACCGGCGTCAGATCCAGAGCATTTGCATTCTGTAAAATCTTTTTCTGTTCATTAATAGTTAGAGGCATTGGTAAAGCAATCAGCGTAATAAAAGATAGGTAAATATATAAAGGTTTAGTCAACCCGGCAATTAAGAAAAGGTTAAGTTAGTAAAATTAATTCCTGATTTTGAACAAATATTGCTGATTAAAAAGAAAAATATTTATTAAGCAAGCGGAAAGAATAAACTAACAGTAGTTCCCTCATTTTCGCGGCTGTCAATTTTTATTTCTCCATTCAATAATTCAACAAATTTTTTTGTTATCGTCAAGCCTAGCCCTGTTCCTTCATAAATACGGGTCGATCCTTCACTGACCTGCCGGAATGGCTCAAATATTTTTTCAAGATCTGTTTGCGGAATTCCAATTCCGGTATCTTCAACTTTGATAATTGCCTTTCCATTTTGAATGTCTGCACTAACAATTATCCAACCATGCTGAATGTACTTAATAGCATTACCCAGCACATTTTTCAAAATTTTCATTAAGATATTAGTTTCTGCTTTGATAATAATTTCCTCTTTACTTATAACAGTTTTAATATCTATATTCTTTTGCTGTGCAGGTTCAATAAAAGATTCAACGGATTCCCTGAGTATGGCAGTAAGGTTAATATTATCAAATTTCAGGCTGAAACGTTCTGCTTCCAGTTTTGACAGATCAAGTATCGAAGTAAGTGTGTCATTCAACCTCGTAGAGCTTTTATGGATCATTTTAGCAAGTTCATTATGATTTGAATTTTCCAGCTCAATCATTAGTATTTCAGAAAAGCCTATAATTCCGCTCATTGGAGTATTGAGTTCGTGACTCATATTGGCAAGAATTATTGTTTTCAACCTGTCGTTTTGTTCAGCCCTGTCTTTGGCAAGAATAAGTTCAGTTTGAAGTTTCCTGCGCTCAGTATTATCTCTAATAATTGAGAGCAGAATTTCTTCATCATCCTGCCGTATTAACTTGCTGCTTATTTCAACGGGAACTACAGAACCGTCTTTTCTTTTATGATTTGTTTCAAATAAAATTCCTGCATCGGTATTAATTGAAGAAAAAATAAGTTTTGAATCAGAGGATGGGTTAACACTTAAATCAAGTAAGTTCATTGATAATAACTCTTCTCTTGTATATCCATAAGTGTCCGTAGTTTTCTGATTAGTTTCAAGTATTTTACCACTCCTGTCAACACTCAATATCATATCGTTAGCATATTTGGTAAGAGAAGTGTACCGCTGACTTATAGCATCTTTTTCTTTTTGTAGTCTGAAAGTTTTAGAAAGAAAATGTAAGCGGCTTCGTTTCCAAATTGCATAAGTTATACTTGCTGAAAGAATGATTAATAAAATTACTATTGAAAAAATTGCATATGCCGTGTTTTCCAGTGAACTTACAATTTTTTGTTCATCAATTTTTGTTATTAGTGTCCAATCAGTCCCGGCAATTGTTTTTACTGATACAAAGTTTTTTGTTCCTCTGAAATTCAGCCCTTTTATTAAATCCTTTTCACCTAATACTGAACGTAATGTTTCTTTATCATCAGCGTTTAAAGGCAGAGTTAATAATGCGGATCTGATATCTTCAGAAAAATCTTTTAACAAAAAAGCAATATCGCTGTCAACCTTAAAGAGAATAAATTCAACATCCCCCGGTTCCTGTCTTGAATAAAACATTATCGGGTGAAGAAATTCAAAAAACGAAAATTCCGCCCATATATACCCCTTAACCTCACCTTTAAACCTGATTGGGGAAGCTATTGCCTGCATCAAATAACGATTATCGCTAACATACATATTTGAAGTTGAGGTTGAGTCTTTTTCAAGAATAACGGCAAGTTCCTGTTGCAAGAAATTCTGCCTGATATTATAAGCTTCGTCAGAACTATAAAAAAGTTCAGCTTTTTTATTAAAAATATTTATGCTTGAAAAACCAACATTGTTTATTAGGTCATTTGCCAATTGGTTAATGTTCTTTTCATACCTAAAAGTGTTACCTGTTGTTAATATATTAACCAAATTCTGATTTACTTCGGGAAGGTTAAGAAAAGATTCTAGAACATTTTTTCTTTGAAGCTGTTCTCTTTCTATTTGCTCAAGTTTAATTTCCTTAATTGCCAGAATATGCCGTGATAAGTTTTCCTCTAGTTCCATTTTTCTTTGTAGATAAAAAAGATATCCGGCAATTGAAATTATAAAGGCGATTATTAGAAAATAGATCAGGTACCGCAAAGGAAATTTGTCATAGCTGACTTGAGACATAAACTGGTCCGGTAAATTATTAGTGATTTAATTGTTATTTCCAAACAACATAAAAATAGCAGAAAAATTCTAACTCAAATTATAATTTTAATTTTCTCATTCCAATATGACATAGTGCAAAATCATACTTTATAGGGTCGGTAAGATCATACTTTTTTAAATTGTATGTTATTTCCTCCGCCATTTGCCAGGAAACATTATTTCTTGTTGTTAACCGAAGACGTTTGCAGATACTAGCTATGTGTGTATCAACCGGGATAATTAACTGGCTGGTAAGGATACCATTCCACAGCCCAAAATCCAATTCATCTTTTCGTACCATCCATCTTAAAAACAGATTCATACGTTTACAGGCGCTTCCCTTTTCAGGATCAGGAAACATAAATGTGATTCCGCGGGTTGGTTCACAAAATTTTGCCTTATATGTTTCAATAAAAAACTTAGAAAAACCGGTAATCCCGCCTTTAACATTTAATTCATGATTATTAAATGAGAATAAGAATAAATTATTAAGTGAAGAAAAATTCTGATATGCCTCTTTTAATAATTCAAAAAGCCGGATAATGTCTGTTGTCGAATAAAACCTGTGCTTTAGATTGTCAAATCTTTTTAAGTCTTTTTTAATATTGAACTGTATAATAAACTGATAGGGCGAATTGCCTGTTATGTTCAGTACTCTGTTCATGGTATTTATTATCTGCTTCACATTACCGTATGCAAAAACAGAAGACAGGAATCCGATTGCTTCAATATCTTTTGGGTCGCTGAACAGATGAAGAAACTGAAGCGGATCCGGTTCAATTTTGGAACGGTCAAACGACATGTAGTGATATTCTAATTTGTCTTTAAGTTTCATTAATACAATTTTATGCTTATTTCATAATTGTATGTTCAAACAAGCAAATCAAAGCTACTGAGAATAAAATATTCTTACTATCTTTTATAAAATGTTTAAGATCACACTCTTTTTACGGTACGATATTTTGTAAGTAATTTTACAGGATTTAATTTTATTATTATTCAGGATTATCAATGAAAGAGTTTATTACAAAAAATACAGCCATATTGGAGTTTATTATAATCACAATCGGTGCGGCAATTATGGCAATAGGTATAGGTGTTTTTCTTGTTGAGGCAAAAGTAGTGCCCGGCGGTGTTAGCGGTTTATCTATGGCTACACATTATCTTTCAGGTGGAACTATACCAGTTGGATTGATGATCTGGGTGTTTAATATTCCACTTTACATCTGGGGGTTAAAAGAACTTGGTAAAGAATTTGGAATAAGAACTTTTTATGGATTCACTCTTAACTCATTCTTTATCGATTTTTTCCGGGGTGATATACCGGGATTTAATTTTATTCAATTGCAAAACTCCCCGACTATAATCAATTTAAGAGAGAACGATTTTATGTTCCTGATACTTATTGGTGCAGCTTTGCTTGGAATTGGACTTGGCTTAATATTCAAATTCAGAGGAACTACTGCAGGCTCCGATATAGTTGCAGCGATAATGCATAAACGGTTTGGGGTTAAACCGGGTATGGCAATAATGATAATCGATTTCTTTGTGATTTGCCTTGCCGGATTAATAATTGAACTTAAAGACCTTGCTGAACAAAGATCAGCCGTTACTTTAACTTTTTATGCACTGTTTCTTTTATTTATTTCCAGCAGACTTGTTGATGTTATAATTGATGGATTTGATTATGCGCGTTCGGCTGTAATAATTTCTGATAAAAATGAAGAAATTGCAAAAGCTATTATGAATGAACTTAGCCGAGGTGCAACAGCACTTAAAGCAAGAGGTATATACAGAAATGTTGACCGTGAAGTGCTAATTACTGTTATAACTCTTAAAGAACTATCGAAACTGACTCATATTATTAAAACGATTGATCCGACTGCTTTCGTAACTGTGAATAATGTTCACGAAGTTTTGGGTGAAGGTTTTCGCCGCAGAATTTAGGATAAAGACTAAAGTTCAGGTTCGGGCTCAAGTTTAAGTTTTTTAAATAAAAGAGTAGCGGAGTGTTGGATTATTATACCTTAAAATCCATAACTCCACTATTCCAAAATTACACCATTAATTTTCAGTATTGTCATCAGTGAAATATTAAATAATCCTTCTCTTACTCTTAATCCTCTTTATTCTTTTACCTTACCATTTCAATCATCGCAGAGAGTTCTTCAACTAATCCTTCAGGAGTTCCTTGATAGCCAATGCTAACAAAACGAATATTCTGATCTTTATCAATGATAAATTTTGTGGGAATTCCGGAAACTTTAAAGTCAGTTATGACTTTATTATCCTCATCCATCAATACGTGAAAAGTGTAATTGTTCTTTTTCATAAAATCAGCAGCATTTTGTTTTTTATTCTCAACTCTTTCCCACGAATTAATAAAAAGGAATTTTACATCCTTATCATCAGCATATTTATTAACAGTCTGCTGAAGTCCGGGAAATGAAGCAATGCACGGTCCGCACCATGTAGCCCAGAAATCAATCATCACCGATTTACCAATGAAATCAGAAAGTGAGACTGTATTTCCGTTCAAATCTGTTAAAGTGAATTGTGGTGCCGGTCTTAATATCATTTCATCCTTCAACTTGTCTATAAGCATATCTTTCGCAAGAGATTCGAATTCAGAAATGTACTCGTCAAATCCTTCCTCACTGCCTTTTGTTTTTATATATGCAGACTTAAGCATTTCTTTCATAGGAGGTGTATGTTTTCCTGCTCTTAAAAAATCTTCAATCTCATTCATTGCCTCCTCATATTTTTCATTTTCAATTAATGAGGAAGCATAAGCTTCGTTCATTTCCGGATTTTTTCGAATAGAAATTTCTGCCATTTCTTCAAAGCTAATTAATGCCTCAACATAGTTTTTTACTTCATTCAGAACTTTACCTTTTGCAAAAAGTGAATACGCTAATGCGGCTTTTTTCATCTCTTCGGCTTCGTGTTCAGTTTCAAATTTTTCTCTTTCAAGACTTTTATCAATTAAGTATTTTCTGTTTTGCTCTATTCCTAGATCGGCAATTTTTAAAGCTGTCTCAAAATCACTTTTCTCCTCAAGCATCTTAGAAACCAAATAATAGAAACGTAACGGATTGACTTTGTGAACATTCGTTTTCAGGTATTCATAAGCTCCATTAAAATCTTTTGCACCCCTGAATCCATTTACTGCAAGATCAAATGGCAAGGTTTTAAAAATATTTTCAGGGAATTTTGCTGTGAAATCATAAGCCATCTTCGCTCTTATTTCAGGGTCTGATTCGGTTCTCATTTTATTTATAAAATCATTTTGCACATACTCGCCATTTGGAAATTTTTCTTTTATCATTTCCAGGTATATATCAACTTTATCCTGATCATAAAATTTTGTCATTCCATAAAAAGTTATTAGAAGGTTTATTTCTTTTTCGTTAAGGTCAGAATGTTTCTCTGTTTTTTCTGCAAGAGAGTGATAGATACTATCAGAACTTTCCGGATAGAGTGTAACAAGATTCAATAGATATGGTGAAATGAATTCTCTTTCCAATTCAGGATTGTTTTTGAATTCCTCCTGAAATAATTCCAGGGCACGTTCACGGTTCCGTTCAAGCTCAGCATAAAAAGCACCCCAGGAACTGAAAGCAACTGCAGAACCAGCTAAAGTACCGGGAACAAATTCATTCGTACCTTTATAAAAATTAATGAAGTATCCTGCTTTATTATTGTTATCTAATTTGTCCCCACTCTTAAACTTGAGCAATACTCCAAAACTAGTTTCTGAAGATCTGAATTTGGCTTTCCAGCCATTACTTTCTCTTGTCATTTCTATTCCAACGGTCGACTGCAGTTCATTATTAAACAAATGGACTATCATCTCTATGGATTCGGCTCCAGCCAGATTTGTACTATCTGATAAATACATTACTGTGATTTCATCGCCCGTTCCGGGGTTTTCAGGATAAAAAGAAAATTTATCAGTGTGCACTTTCTTTGAGACACAACCAATCAATAAAACTAAAGTAAGTATTACTGCGATTTGCTGAATTATTACCTTAAACATTTATTATCCTCCTGATACTGATTTTATTATTATTAAAAATTTACTGCTAAAAAATATTTCCGTTATCAATTTATGATAAAGCATAACAGTTTGTATTTATAATTGTAATGCAGATCATAATTATCAAATATACCTCATAAATGAATTGTATCTCTCCGAAAAAATCTTATTATGTTAAGATATTATATATTAAGGAGAAATTATGGACTTTAAAGACTTTTTGAATCAAACATTTCTCGGAAACAGCTATTATGACTATATGATAGCATTAATAATTCTTATTTCCGGTGTAACACTTATTTACCTGTTTAAAAAAATAATTCTCAGAAAACTCAAAAGCTGGTCAGAAAAAACTGCAACTACAATTGATGATCTGCTGGTAAGAGCAATTGAAAAATCTATTCTGCCGTTACTCTTCTATGGAATATTTTACATAGCTGTTAATACTCTAACACTTTCAAAAGATTTTTTTTCAGTATTTAATATAATTACTTCTGTTGTTATTACATTTTTCGTGGTCAGAATAATTGTTTCTGCGGTTAATTATAGCTTAAAGACTTACTTAACCAAGTATGAAGATAATGAAAGAAGAGAAAGACAACTAAAGGGAATTAAAGGCTTACTAAATTTGCTCATCTGGTCAATCGCGTTAGTATTTCTTTTAGATAATCTTGGAGTTAAAATTTCAGCTGTTATTGCGGGACTTGGGATCGGTGGTATTGCCGTTGCACTTGCTGCACAGGCAGTTCTGGGAGATTTATTCAGTTACTTTGTGATATTCTTTGACAGACCATTTGAAATTGGTGATTTTATAATTGTTGGTGATAAACTTGGAGTTGTTGAACATATTGGAATTAAAACTACTAGAATTCGTGCTCTTGGCGGTGAACAACTTGTTTTTTCTAACACTGATCTTACCAACTCGCGAGTTCACAACTATAAAAAAATGGAAAGAAGAAGAGTTGTCTTTAAATTAGGAGTTGTTTATCAAACACCTTCAGAAAAGATAAAAATGATACCGGAAATAGTTAAACAAATCATCGAGAAACAAAATGACGCGGATTTCGATCGTGGCCATTTTGCAGCTTATGGGGATTTTAGTCTTAATTTTGAATTTGTTTATCACATAACGGGAGCAGATTATAACAAGTATATGGATATTCATCAGGCAATTAATCTAGCCATCTATGAAGCATTTGAAAAAGAAGGTATCGAGTTTGCTTATCCTACTCAAAAACTGTTTGTAAGTAAAACGAATGAAGCAAATGAAGCGGCGTAATAAAAGTTGTACTTGTTAGTTGTTTGCGTGATTGAAAAACCAAAATCGTATCCTTAATAATAAAGGATACGATTTTTTTGCCTGGGAATAAGTTAACGTGTGTTGTGAATCTCTCTTATCTGGTTTGCTCGTGGTTTGTAAAGTGTATAATATAAGACATCTAAGTATGCATTCATCTCACTCATTTCGATATTTGAGGTAAAGTTCCAGAATCCATAAATCTTTGAAAGTGAAAGCAATTTATTTGCATGGAGTTCCCAGTTATATGTAGTATCGACTCTTTCAATTCCGTTTTTAGAAATAATATCCCAATGTCCAGGGTCCTTTTTGCACTGCTCAAGAAATGACAGAATTATTTTCTGACTGTCTTTTTCCTCAATCGGATCAATAAGGAAACCAGACTTTTTATCCTGAATGATCTCTAACGGACCGCCATATAAAGTTGCGAATGTTGGTAAACCTGAACGCATCGATTCAATAACTGTTAAACCAAATCCTTCGAATAAACCACACTGAACAAAAATTCCCTTCTTATCAGCAACAACTCTGTAAACTTCACCTGATTTATCCTTGCGAAGAAGTTTACCAATCCATCTTATCTTGTTATAGAGTTTATACTTTTCAATCAGGTTGTGCATAACCTTAATCTGATCTTTTTCTTCAATGTCGGTTGAATCATCAGCATTAATCTTACCTGCGATGACAATAAGATTTGCCTGCTCATTTATTTTCTGATTTTCTCCAAACCATTTAACAAGCGCTGTTATATTTTTTATCTTATCTAATCTTCCCATTGTAAAGATTGGTGTTTTATCAGGATCTTCAAGTTTACCAATAGTTTCCGGATCATCAATATTCTCGAACAGCAATGCATTAAGTTCTTTCTGAATTTCCTTAAATCTGTTTTTCTTTTCTGTAAAGGGGAAAAATATTTTTTTATTAACACCGGGAGATACAATGTTAAATTTCGGATGAAAGAGATTTATTCCACCGGTTACACGGTAAAGACCCGGCATTGAAAAGTTCAGATAAGATTCATACTGGCCAATCCCCTCATCCGTTCCTGCAATCTCCTGATAAGAGGAGGTAAGGATAAAACTAGCAGCATTCATTGCAATAAGATCGGCAGTAAATTGTATTGAGAAGTGATAATCATCATCCATTTTATCCCAGTACAAACCGCTGAAAAGATATTTACATTTTTCAAGCGCATGCGCAATATTGCATTGAGTTACCTTAAACTTTTTAGCCAGACGTGTAGCAACCATATTGCCGTCAGAATAATTTCCTATAACCAGATCTGGCTTCTCACCAAATTCGGCAAGCAGCTCATTATATGAGTCCTCAGCATAATCCTCAAGATAGGGCCACATTTCAAAACGGGAAATCCAGTTGTCTGTTACTCTTTTATTTCCTTCTCTGAAAGGAACTCTTAAAATGTAAGTGTTTTTTGTATCAAAAACTTTTTCTAGTCTTTTATTGCAGGTAGTTCCTTCTGCATTGGGAATAAGTCTTGTGAGAATCAGAATTTTCGGATTCGCATTGACTCCAGAAAGTTTGATTGAATCCATTAATTCTTTTTCTAATGCTTTTACCTGATCCAGAATATAGACCACCTGTCCGCCGGTATCTGGTTTCCCCAGGACGCCCTGCTGACCAAAATATCCATGAGGAGATACAGCAACAATATTAAATATCATAGGAATCTTCGAAAGAAAATTACGAAGCAAATTATAATCCGGAGCCTGCATCAATTCACGCAATTCCTCCAGATTTTCCTTTATCAACCCGGCAACATTTCCTAATCCTGGTTCAAAACCGATTTCCTGTAATGTGTTTTTAATTTTTGTATAAGGTTCTGTTTCCTTTTTACTTTTAAGAAATGTTAATGCTTTATCAATACGCTTAATCAGTTCCTCGGGATTGGTTATTCTATCATTCAGAATGAGCTGCTGCGATTTATATTTATGAACGAACAGAAAATCAAACAGGGCCTTACGAAGATTTTCCGGTTCTGTAAACATCTTACTTGATAAATACCTGTTAAGATATTCAAATCCTTTTCCTATACTTTTATGATCACTTACCCTGGGAAATTTTCTATAGAAAGTTTCAAAATTCAGAGTCAGCTGATTATTATCAAGTTCAGGTTTAACATATCTCTCTTTTGCAATCAGGTATTCTTTCGGGGTGATTTTCTCAAACAAATATTCTTCAATATTAAAGAGATAATGATCAGATCTTCCAATAACTTCTCGTATCTCAATATAGACAACATTGCCAAGTGTAACCGATTCAGTAATATGTTTTATGATGTGAAGTATTACTTTGTGGTTTGATGTTTTATCATTCCTTTTAAAAGCCTCATAAAATTTAAAATGATTTCCTTTAACGCATAGTTTTTCATTTGCATTAATAACTTTGTTTAGATAACTGAAAAAGTCAGTTTTATTTTCATCGATTAGTTCAATTACTGATTTCAGTTGCATCATGAGTCCTTTCTTCATTTAGGAAGTTATAATATTCAATACCGTCCTTTATTCCGGCGGAAAATTTTTTATCTGAAAAGTAAATACGTCTTCCACCTTTAAGTGCCTCCAGTTCCTTGCTGTAGTTCGCAACAACCACTCCAAGCATATCCCCCTTAAGCATCTCGATGTCATTACCCGAATCACCTGCTACCAGGATTTTTTCAAACGGAATATTCCATCTATATGCAAGATAGCGTATCGCCTTACCCTTTGATGCCCGATAAGGAAGGATGTCCAGATATTGCCCGTGACTGAATATCAGGTTGCATTTTATTTTATTCTTAAGTAAAAGCTCCTTTACTTTGTTTAGATTTTTTTGATTATCATTTGTATAATAACTTATTTTAAATTTTCGCTGATTAGCTTGTTCCTGATATTTCAGAAAATTAAATTTTGAAAGCAATTCAACAATTTTATCCCGATTCCATAAATGCGAAATATGTGCATCCCAACCATCAGAGTAAATCAGTTCACCCTTATAATTGTAATATATTTCAGAACCAACTGATGTAATAAATATATCCGGTAATGGTACATTGTTTTCTTTAATAGCATTAACCGCTGATTGAATAACCCTTCCGGTTGCAACCCCAAATCCTATTTTGGATGGAAGATTCTTTAAAGTAATAATAAATTCATTTAATGAATCATCATCACCAATTAAAGTATAATCAATATCAGAAACAATAAGTTTTTCCATATCAAGTAATTTCCTTCCGGCTTCAGCAAATGTATCCTGAACTTTAGATTGTGAGTTCAGAATTTTCTTAACTTCTTTAAGATATTTTTCAGTGTGAGCTTTCCAAGAATAGAATTTCTTTACATTTTTTATCCCACTTTCAGAATGTTGATTCCATAAGCTATTATCATCGAGTATTTTATTTAATGCTTTGGAAATATTTTTAGTATCAGAAACATCAACTTTAATTCCGTTCTTTAAATTTTCAATAATATCTCTCGGCCCTCCATCATGAGTGGTAACAACCGGGACCCCTGATGCAGCGGCCTCAATCAATGTTAGTCCGAATGTTTCCGAAAGTGCTGCATTGACAAAAACTCCTCCTGAATCAGCTGCCATTCGATAAAGTTCAGGCACTTCAATTTCAGTATCATGTTTTTTAGGGATTGCCATTTTTCCATAAAGATTATATTTATCCAAGAGCAATAAAATTTCTGTCAGTACTTCACGTTCATTTTCTTCCATTGTTTGAATATCATCTCTTATCCCGGCATAGATTGCAAGATTAGCTTTTTTTTGTAGTTCTTTGTCCTCACCATAAGCTGTAATTAATCCGGAAATGTTCTTTCGTCTGTCCGGCCGACAGAGGGATAAAATTAAAGGTTTATTAATCGTTACAAAAAATTTCATGTACTCCTGATTGATATGCTTAATCAATAGTGATGTTTGCTCATCCCAATTTATTAGTTCATTATACGGATAAAACTTTTCAAGATTTATTCCAGGTGGTATTACAGAAAATTTAGATTCACTTGCATTTTCATAATGGTTAATGTGATTTTCAATTTCCTGCTTTGTACTGGTAACAATCAAATCAGAAAAATAAAATATTTTCTCTTCGCTTGAGATTCTCTGCGACATTTTATATCGTTTCTCCATCATTTCAGAAGATACACCATCATTTATAAGTTTTTGAATTTTTTCTTTACCAAGTGAGTGAGATGTATGTAGAAAAGGGATGCCGAAAAATTTTGTTAATTCACTGCAAACATACCCGGCATCTGCATAATGACTGTGAATAAAATCCGGTAGTCGTTTTTTAGTCTTAAGATTCTTTATACTTTTATCAATAAATTCCTCAAGGTGATTCCAGAGTAATTCTTTCCGGATATATTTACCTCCGCCCGCTCTTATTCTTACAATATCAAATTTATCATTTACTTTCTCGACTGGATTAGTATAATCTGAAGAAACTTTTTTATCGCTTATCCATCGTGTAATCAGTTCAACTTTTTCAACTTCCGGATATGTGCTCAGCATATTTGCAAGTTCGAATACATATTTAGTTTGTCCACCGGTATCCGCATCCCGCCCTAATTCAAGATCGTGTCCGCGGATCAGCCCATGAATGCTGTAAAGCTGAATAAACAAACCTCTTCCGTTTTTACTTAACATTTATAATCCTATTATCTTTTTAATGTTTGAGAGTGAACGACGTGAGAAACGCAGAATTTTCAGAAATATTCGTAATGCGATCAAAGAGCCGTTCGAATAACTGTTAAAAACAGTGTATCATTTTGTAAAATAAAATATTTTTTGAGAATATCAAGTTTTTTAAACATTTTATCACAAAAAATTGATCTGAGGCATATATATAAACTATTTATTTTCTTCACATTAGTTAATACTGGTAATTATAGTTGTATATAAATAATTTATTCGAGAATTGTACATCAAAATCATTGTACTAACACACGAGCTGTATTTGTTAATTTTACGTTTATGAAATATAGTTCTATAACAATGTTTCAATAAAAAATCTAAAATGACTGGGTTAAATAAAGCCTGCAATAAGTAAGGACATTAAACCGCCTAAAGGCAGATTTAATAAGAGCGGAATTAACTAGACTGCTTCAACTAATAAGTAAAATGCTTTATATGTTCACCTTTGTCACCTATCTCTGTCATAGCTTCTATTCCAATTTCAAGATGGAGATCAGCAAACTTTTCAGTTACCACTTTATCTGATTCTTCTGTCTTTACTCCTTCAGGAATCATTGGAACATCAGAAACAAGAAGCAATGCACCGCGCGGTATTTCGTTTACCAATCCAACAATGAACAGAGTTGCAGTTTCCATATCGATTGCAATGGTTGACAATTTACGTAGATAATTTTTAAATTCTTCATCCCACTCCCAGACTCTTCGATTAGTACTGTAAACCACACCCGTTCTGTATTCAAGCTCACGCTGAATAATTTTGTCAGATACGAATTTATGCAGCTTAAAGGAAGGCAGAGCAGGAACCTCTTCTGGTTTGTAGTCGTCACTTGTACCTTCACCTCTGATTGCAGCAGTAGGAAGAATAAAGTGTCCGATCTCAGTTGATCGTTTTAATCCGCCACACTTACCAAGAAATAATACTCCTTTGGGCGCACGTGCAACAAGCAGATCCATAATAGTTGCAGCATTTGCAGACCCAATTCCAAAATTTATTATTGAGAGTCCATGTGAATTTGTGGCAGTTTGCATTGGTCTGCCAATCCCCATCACTTCACAGTTGAAAATATCCGCAAACTTATCAACATAATTCTGGAAGTTTGTAAGAAGCATATAGTCGCCAAAGTCATCAATCTGAGTTCCGGTATATCTGGGAAGCCAGTTTTTAGCAATGTCAAGTTTTGTTTTCATAACTTTTTTTCATAAATATTTATTCAGTGTAAGTGTTTATTACTTTTTTTATAGCAGCTTCACAGACTTTACAGAAAGGTTTATCACCTTTAGAGAACATTATACAATCCAGCATAGGACGGTACAATCCTGTTGACTGGTATCCAGCTCCTTCAAAGGCACCGACTTTATTCCAGTATTTATTATTATGCAAATACTCATCAACTTTATTGGACTGCTTTTTATCCTTCATTGCATATTCTTCTTCCGATGCCGCAATCTCGCTTTCAGGAGTGCGGTTCCTCTTCAATTCAGAGATATATGTATTGAGTCTATTTCTTTCTGTCAACCATATAAAACTCATTTCATCAAACTCTTTTTTATTCCACGGAGTAGGCACTTCAACTCCTTTACTTAGCATATCTTTCCACTTAATGTTTTCCGGATCAAGCAATGCAGTTATGTTTGGCTCGATTGGTTCAACAGTGGGTTTATAAAAATCTGTATAAGATACATCAGAAGTATAATATTCATCTGCGAGTCCGGTGAATGAATGCCCGAATTCATGAACAAAAAGATATTTCGCGAACTGGTTATCAGTTGTGTAAGTGCAGTACTGATTATAGATTCCACCGCCGCCGTAACGAGGATGATTTACTTGTATATAAATTGCATCATAAGGAACATGAGAGGCAAGATCGCGCATTGATTTGTTGTCCTCGGTCATTAAATATCTCTCGGAGCCTAAAGTCCAGAAAGATGTATTTAACACTGTGTTGACGAAAATATCAGCACCGGGCAGGTCTGTTCCGCTTTCTTCAGAAGGTTTGAACACACCGTAAATATTAAAATCACTTTTATGTGATTTGTATGGTTCGTCCTCAAAGAAATATTCCACGAACCTGTTAAGATCAGCAGCAAACTTTTCTTTTTCATTTAAGGTGTAACCTTCCGCAAGGATTGCGATGTCAACTTTGTTATGCGGATTGCCGTTATAAATTGGTTTAAATATTTCAACACTTACATCAGTAATTTTATCTTTAATGATATAAATACTAGCCGGATCAATCTCTGTTCTGAATATCTCTGTCATCTCATTGGATTCTTCCCTCTTCTCGATAACAAAAATTATTTTGTTTTTAGGATAAGGAATTATAGCGGATTCGTGAAATGACCTTCTTACACCGTCCCTGCCGTTACGACTGGAAACATACTCACCAAAAAAAGTATCAAATCCCCTTGAGTAAATTGATTTATTTGTTGCTGCATCATAAATCTTATGGTAATACTTTCCGTTATTCAGATTATCAATGAGATTGTTAAGACTTCCAGCCCAGGTACCATAAACGTAAATCCTGTCCATAGAAATCAACTCTTCAGTAAAACTGCCGATGTGGAAATAATCAATCCGCATTGTTTGATCTCTAAAATATTGATTATAGTCCGATGATGATTGAGCGAAAAGAAACGCCTGTAAAAAAAATAATGTGCAGATAAAATGTTTCATTTGAACCTCAAAGTGAATTAAAATTTCTTCTGAGTAAACTTGATTTTTAATACTCTAAAAATAAACAAAGGAATACCAATAATGTATCTTTTCCAAAGGCGTTTGGGTTCCTGGACTAATCTGAAAAGCCACTCAATTCCGTTATTACGAAAGAGTTCCGGAACCCGTTTAACCGTACCGAAATAAAACTCTAAAAAATTTCCCACACATAAAAATAATGATGCATTAATTTCTTTGGATAATTCATAAGCTATGGTTTCCTGTTTAGGAACACCCATACCAATAATAACTACGTCTGGTGCTAAAGTACGAATGCTTTTTGCTAAACTGCCAAAATCAGATGCATCAGAGTATCCATTAAAATATCCCAGGAAGTTACTCTCCTCATTAAACTTTTTATCAAAATCAGTTTGATTAAAATTTCCTCCAATAATTGCAAACCTTTTATCTTTGTTAAGAATTAGTTCTATTATTTTCTCATTCAGATCAGTAGCATTAAAGCTTTTATAAACTCTGCCAAACAGACTTCTAAGAGCTAACTTAATACCGAAGCCATCGGCATAAACTATAAAGTTATTATCCAATAATTTCTTATAACTATTATCAGAGAAATAGATATTAAAGCAGTGCTGGTTGAAGTAGGTAATTTTTAAAACTTTATCGCTTTCCCCGGCTGAATTTATCTGTGTTAGTAATTCGTCTTCGGAACAAATTATTTTGTTAAATATAGTGTCCGGCATTCAGCATAGTTCCTTAAACATTTAAGCTTTTACGAATTATATTAAATTCTTTTTGAATTGAGCGATAATCAAAAAACTTTTTGAATGTAAAATCTAATCGTAACCTTATCCTGTTCTTCTTTATTAAAGCAAGAAATGAATCCGGCAGATAGCTTAATAAAAAGCACAGCATTACTTTTGTGTTTAGTTCTGAGAGATTTAACTTCCTCCAGAAAAACCTTGCGCTGGATCTATTTCCATAGAAAAACTCCCGCCAACCTGAAAGCATATTCTTTTGATATTTATCAAGTGAACCGTAAAAAGGAAATCCTTCATTAAAATATTTTTTTTGTATTGAATATAAAAGATGCTTTAATTTGTTCTGGTTGCTTGTAGTTAATGAACCTTCATGCAGTCTCATATAGTGATGTAAGCCATTTACTATGATGAACTCACTTTCGTCTAATAACCTTAACCAAAGATCGTAATCTTCATAAGCTTGTAAACTTTCATCATACCCGGCGTTTTTAATTATATGATCTTTATAAAAAAGAGCTGAAGAATTATTTAAATGTCCGTGCAGAAAGATTTTCCGCTTTAGCTCCAAATTGCTTTCAGGATTTTTCAGCAGATATTTAATTCTTTCACCTTTAAAGAAAGCCGTATTGCAGAACACCAGTTGATTTTGTTTTTTTAATAATTCAAGTTCCTTTTCCAGCCGGCTAGGGTGGGCGATATCATCTGCATCCATCAACGCTATTATATCATACTTCGCTTTTTTTAAAGCAAAATTCAATGCTGCAGCCCTGCCGATGTGACTAATCTTAAAGAATCTTATTCGATCATCATCGAACATTTGAATAACAGATTCAGAATCGTCTGTTGACCCATCATCAACAATTATGTATTCAAAATCCTTAATCGTCTGATTTAAAATACTACTGATAGCTTCGCTGATAAATCCGGAGTAATTGTAATTAGTAGTAATAATTGAAATCATAATTTAATTGACCAAATCTTTTTAAAGTGAATCCAATAAAATTTGTCCAATTTAATTATTAATCGTAAAGTTGACCCCAATAAATGAAATATTTTTACTGTATAAAAAACAGGTTTGCTTTGAGTAATTTTAAAAAACATCAATTGACCAAACCATAAATGACTCAAATAACTCTTTAAATCTTTAAATGACTTACCTGCATAATGAATAATTCTTGCACTAGGTAAAAGCATGCATTTATAACCGGCTTTATTTGCTCGCCGTGCAAGTTCAGCTTCTTCAAAATTTAGGAAAAATCTTTCATCAAAAAGCCCAATCTCCTCTAAAACTCGTTTTCTTATAAACATATCACAACCCAGAATATATGGGACTTCTGCATTTAAAGAAATGCTATGACGCTTATTCTCAGTCAATTTATCCAAATATGTTAATAAAATCCTTTTGATCCCTATTTGCTCAAATAATACATCAAAGACAAAAGGAAATTTCCCAAATGATTTTATGTTTTTTCCATAACGATCAAATAATTGAGCCCCAACGCACCAAACATTTTTGTTTTCGATTTTATCTAGAAATTGAGTAAAGATTATCTCAACCTCATTTATTAGTGAAGTATCAGGGTTAAGTAGAAAAATATATGAGCCATTAGACTTTTTTATTCCTTGGTTACATGCGATAGCGTAACCAACATTAGAAACATTTTCTAAGATTAAAATCTCTCTACTAAAGTTTTTAACCTGCAATAATGTATCGTCATCCGAATGATTGTCTACAATGATGATCTCTCTAGGAAGTACAAATTTTTTGCTAAATATTGATTTCAAACAGTCAATAATGTAGGATCCACTATTGTACGTTACTATAATTATTGATAACAATTCTGTTTTCTCAAAAGTGAATTATCTATGTTCTATAAAATTTGTGTGTATCAAAATTAAAATACTTCTTTAAATAAAAATTGATCTTATAAAATATTTTATTCTTTTTAAGCAACATAAATATTTTTTCCCCTAAAAGTGTTGGCAAGATATATCTTAATAATTTTAATTTCGAGTGATTGCTATAAGTAAAACATTCTATCAAATGTTTTCTTGCTTCCGCGATGTTACCATTGTAGTATTCAAGCAATCCACAACGATAATAATAATCATAAGATGTTAGATGATCTTTGGATCGGCGAAGAAATTCCACACCTAAATGATAAGATTTCAGGACTTGCTGATTATTCTTGATTCTATTTTGGAAAGAATTATCAATACGGTAAAAGTATAGAAATTCTTGAATATTGTAGAATTTGTAATTGGACTCAGCTATTTCTAAAAACAGTTTATGATCCTCAACTGGTTCATATTCATTTTGATACTGAATTTTGTTGTTAAATATTCTTTTACGCATTAGTGTTGAGGCATGGCATAGTGTCATCTCAACTGGTAAAAAATAAATAATATCTTCAGAAAATTGTGGATATTTTATATAACCAAATTGCTTACCATATAAGTCAATAAATATGGTGTTACTTCCGACAATATCCAATTCAGGATTATTTAGAAGTATTGTTAATTGTCGTTCTAATCTGCTGGAGTGAGAGATATCATCAGCATCCATTCTAGCAATCAAGTCAGCTCTTGCTTGTGATATGCCAAAATTTAGCTGATGTGAAATACCTCTTTTTTCGTTCTCAAACAATATAATTCTAGAATCTTTAATAGATTTTAAAGTAGACATTGAATTATCAGTAGATCCATCATCAATTATTATTAATTCGAAATCCTTTATTGTCTGGGTAAGAATACTCTTTACTGATGATTCAATAAATCTTTCAGCATTATAAACAGGCATTATTATGGAAATGAAGGGATACATTAACTAATTATTATGCTATTAATTATTTCTTAAACTTTTTTAGAAAACGATAATTGATTATTCCAGAATTTAAAATCTTATTTGCTACTTCAATGCTTAAGCGTTTTGTTGAAATTGACATTAAATTAATGTTTAAACCATAAATAGCCTTTAAATAATTAAGGAACCACATATATTTTAGTGAGCGGGTAAAATAGAACAAAATCACCTTAAGCGTTATTCTTATGTTAAAATCCTTTGGGAATTGCCAATAAATAAAGTTCACCATATTTCTAAAATGATAGAAATCACGAATTGCGTTATACTGTTTCTGAATTTTTACATTATGAATTGATTTTGAACTTTGTGAATAAAAAATTGTATAACCAATATTCATTATAATATTTATGATTGGTAATTCATGAAAACAAATAAAATACTCTTTAGAAAACATGTCCTGAACAAATAATTTTCTTCGCATTAAAAAGGTACACCCCACAATTAACGGCCATTCTTGATCAATACTTTCTTTTGGTAACCATCCTTCGCCAAATCTAATTGTTTTTTTTCTTAATTCATCAACATTATAAATATTGAATGCTATAGCACCAAATGAGGAATTTGACCTTAGCAATTCTATTGAAATTCCTAATGAGGACTTATCCGGATAAGCATCATCATCCAAAACCAAAACATACTCACCCTTTGCAACTTTAAATCCTTCATTCCATCCTGCTATACCTATATTTTTTTCCAATTGAATAAGTTGAACATCCTGGAATTCCAGCTTAACCATATCAGCGCTACCGTCGTTTGATGCGTTATCCACAACTATCACTTCGATATTTTTATAATCCTGTTCAAATACTTTCTGCAGAGTATTTCTTAATTCTTCTTTCCTGTTGAATGAAAGAATATTTACAGTGACTAATGGATTCTCATTCATATTATTTTTGTTTCAAAAACTTTTAATGTATTAGCAACTACCTGGTCCATATTATAATACTGGTATTCGGCTAACCTTCCGCAAAATATTGTGTTTTTCAAAGTGTCACACTCACTTCTATATAAAAGATATTGATGTCTGTTCTCTTCAGTTGGAATCGGATAAAATGGTTCACCATCACATTGCGGATACTCAAATGAAACTGTTGTGGTTTCAGAGCTCTGCTGACTGAGTTTTTTATGTTCAATCACACGAGTATAATTAACAGAATTATCAACAAAGTTTATTTGTGCGGTTTCCTGATAGTCCTTTATTTTATAATTCCTGAATTCAAAACGTATAGATCGATATGGAAGCTTACCGTATTTGTTGTCAAAAAAGTAATCAATTGGTCCGGTGTATATCATCTTGTTGAATTTTACTGAGCTTATAATGCTTTTGTAGTCTGTGTTTAAAATTACTTCTACGTTTTTATGATTTAACATTTTTTCAAACATTTTAGTATAACCGTTTTCAGGCATAAACTGGAATTGATCAGTAAAGTATCTGTCGTCGTTATTAGTTCTTACAGGAATTCTTCCGCATACGGATGGTGATAATTCCTTTGGCTCCAGATTCCATTGTTTCTTTGTATAATGTTTGAAAAATTTTTCAAACAGATCATATCCAATCTGATTTATAATTATATCTTCAGAATTTCTTATCGGATATCTTTTCTCTTTTACGCTTTCAAAATATTCTTGTACTTCTTCATCTGTAGTAAGATTAAGTTTAAAAAGTTTATTAATTGTAGTCCTATTTATCGGCACCGGGTAAAGTTCATTTCCCATTTTTGCAAGTACTCTATGCTCATACGGTATCCATTTTGTAAACAATGATAAATAGACAAAAACTTCCTTGCTATTAGTATGAAATATATGTGGCCCGTAACGATGCACAAGGATTCCGTGCTCATCATATTCATCATAGGCGTTTCCGCCAATGTGATTTCTTTTTTCAACAAGCAGTACTTTTTTATTTAACTGCGCAGCTATTCTTTCAGCCATTACTGCACCGGAGAAGCCTGCTCCTACTATCAGATAATCATACATCATGATTAAAGAAGCCTTTCCTTCTTTTTTAGAAGAAATATTATCATTGAAGTAGAAACGAATATTTCCGTCGAAAGCACTGCAATTGAAATACCGATACCCTGCAAGTAAGGAACAAGAATAAATGCCAAAATAATATTAATAAACGCAGCAATAGCAACGATGTAGAAAAACTCCCTGTCAAACCCTAATGGAAGCATTGTTTGAATTCCATAAATATTACTCAGATAAATTATAAACGGCAGCCAGCAAATCAGCTTTAATATAATAACTGATTCATTGTAATTTTCTCCCAGTGCTAAGTTAATTATCAACTCTGCATTTATAAAGATAATCAGCGAAATACTGAAACCTGCAACTGACTGATACTTTAAAAGCTGTTTATTAAATAATAATAGTTTTTCTTTTGATTCCTTTAAGAGATAGTTAACAAATGGAAACACACTCTGTGATACAGGTGCCAGCAGACTTTGAAAAAATAATCTGATCTTGTCTGCTGCTGAATAATAGCCGACAACTTCATTGTTAGTAAGTAAACCTAAAATGAAAGCATTGGAATTGGTATAAAGATTAATTGCTAGATTCGATTTGAATAAATTTAATCCATCTTTTAACTGAAACATTATATCATCAAAACTAGGTACTGCTAAACGAAATGAAAAAACCTTTACTGCTGCAATAAGCCCTGCAATGCCGGATACAATCAGTACGCCTGTGTTGATCAAAGCGAAAATAAGATAGTCTCCTTGTGATTTAATTAACCAAAAGATTAAAATCACTCCGGCTATTTTTGGTATCACTTGAATTATCGGTATGTACTTCATTCTTTCTAAACCCTGAAACAACCAGAATGGGAAAAGAATTGTGGACAATACGGATCCGAAAGTAATCACATAAAGCCAAAACTCACTTCTGAATTTTTCTAAACTCAAAACAATTATAATAAACAGAATAAACGAGACGGCTGCAAGAAAGAATTTTGAAGCAAGTACTGATATGAAGATTTTATTCACCTTCTGTTGATCATTTCTGTTAACTGATATTTGTCTGACTGCAGAGAGATTGAATCCATATTCACTTATTGTAATGAAATAACCTATAAATGCTGCGGCAAAATTTACAAGACCGTATTTTTCCGGTCCCAGAACACGCACTACATAAGGAAGTGTAATAACAGGGAAAAGGTAATTGAAGAACTGAAGGAATGAAAGTGATAAGAAATTTTGAAACAGAGTTTTGTAACTCTGTGCTTTTATAAAGATGTTTTTCAAAATGTTTTTAAGATTTTTTTAACCACTCTTCAGGATTTACATTTTTTCTTGCATTCCAGATTTCAAAATGGAGTACGGTGCCTTCTATTCCTTCTGCCACTTTTGCAATAACTGTTCCTGTACTTACCCGGTCGCCTTCATTTACAAATATTTCAGAAAGATGACTGTAAACAGTACGGAAATTACCGCGATGCGAAATAATTAGCACACTGCCGTAACCGGGGATCCATTCAACTGCAGAGACCACGCCTTCGACAACTGCATATACATTTAAATCACCGGCAGTTCTAATATCAATTCCGTTATTCATCGTAATAGTTCTTAGCGAAGGATTAGTAGTCTCACCAAATTTCTGAATAACCTTACCCCTTCTTACGGGCCAATTAAGTCTGCCTCTCAATTCTGCAAAGGATCTGAATGCGGAAGTACTTAGATCCAGACTATACTCCGGATATGCTTCCGATTTTATATTCGGATCTGTGCTAACAATAAGCGGTTCCGTTTTTTGTTCAAGCTCCCTTCGCCTCCGTTCTGCATCTTCTACAAGTTTTGCAATAAGATTTGCAATTTGCTTTTCGGCATTTTTCTTTTCCAGTAATTTTTTATTGATTACTGCTTTATCTTTTTTAACTCTGTCAACAATCTTTTTCTGATCAGCTAATTTTAATTTAAGAATTTTTTCTTCAGCATTTTTTTCCTCAACAAGTTTTCGTTTTTCAGCCCTTTCAAATTCAAGCTGTTTTCTGGCTGCGATTAATTCATCTTTTGTTTCATTGAATTTATCAAGATCATTTTTACGGTGTCGTGAAAATTCCTTCAAATACTTATATCGCAATATTGCCTGATTCAATGATTTTGAATTCAGCAAACCTTCCCATTCGTTAATCTTACCGCTTTTGTAAATTGCAACAACATATTTTTCATAATTGTTTTTGAGTTTTTCAATTTCCCTTTCAAGTGATGTAATCTTCCTTTCGCTTAAGGTAATTTCCTTTGTCTTCTGCTCTTGTTCTTTTTTAAGATTAAGCACTACTTTGTTCATCAGAAAATTCTGCCTGTTGAGTTTATCGAATGCCTGAACAGACTGCTTTTCCTTAGTTGAACTTTGTTTTAACTCGCTTTCAATTTTTTGAATTTCAGTTTTTAGATTCTTTAGTTCTTCTCGTTTATTATCAATCTGCTCTTCCTGAGAATAGCAGTTCATTGATAAGAAGACTACCAGAATTAAAACGAATATGTTGGTTTTAATCACCATCGTATTATTGTTGCATCATCGGGAAGCATAAAATCTATACCTATACTGTTTTTGTTTGCAGTAATTTTTTTATACTCTATACTTATCCTTTGATTCTGTTTTCTGTTCGACACTTCAATGCGAAAAGGAACTGCAACATTTTCAATTATTTCGAATCGTGAATATTTACCCTGCAATAAAAGGTCGCCCTCAAAACTTGTAAGTTCAAAATCTGTAATGCCAAGCTGACGCACATCAACTTTATATCTTTTAATTACATTTCTGTCGGTGTCAAAATACGTAAGCACATATTTATCGTACTCTATTTCATAAAGATCAGGCGCTTTGTAAAGATTTTCCGAAAGATTAACCGAACCTACGAAGGCATCCATTATATCGCTGAAGTTAAGGTCAATCCTGAAAATATTTTCAAGTGCATCATTATCAGAATCGCCAGTATATGCTGTATTCTGAAGTGCATCATAAAAAATGAATTCGTCAGAAGTTACAACTGCATCAGCTAATTCAATTCCAAAAGGACCAAGGATAGTAAGCTGCAAAGAATCTGGTTTTTGCAGGATAACCCTGAATGTTGCATTATTATCAAGTTGCGGAGTTCTTACAGAAATCGTTCCGGTTCCTTCCACATTTCTGATTTTCCTCCTGTTCACTTCAAGACGGTTAATTAATCTTTCTGAGGGAAGAAGTTCCAATTCTTCAGTTGGCTGAGAAGGCACGCATCCATTAAATGAAGTAATAAAAATTATCAGTAATAGCGCAGGAAGGATCAGATATATTTTCAAAGTTCACCTTTTTCTATTTTTGTTTTGATTTCATTTTTTTGAGGGTCAAGTTCAAATGCTTTTTCCCAAAGTTCAACAGCTTTTTCTGAATTACCTAATTTAAATTCTACATCACCAAGATGATCTAGAATCACGGCGCTGTTTTGATTTAATTCAATTGCTTTTTCAAGATATTTTTTTGCCTGATCATAATCACCCAGCTTATAATACACCCAGCCAATAGTATCCAGGTAGGACGAATTGAGTGAATCAGCAGCAATTGAGACCTTTACCATCTCTAATGCACGCTCTAACTGCTCACCTCTTACAGCAAGAGCATAAGAGTAATTATTATTAATAAGAGAATTTTCAGGATCAAGTTCCAATGCTCGTTCATAAGCGCTGTCGCTTTCAGCATGCATCTGGATTGAGTTGTAAATCAGTCCGAGTGTTCCAATAAGATTAACATCATCAGGTTCAATACGCAATGCATGAGTTATATATCGGATCGCCTCTTTATTTTTCTTAAGCTGACTTAATGTATAACCATAAGCAGAAAGAGCATTCACATCATTTGGATTAAGATCAACAGCTTTGCTTAAATATTTTTCTGCTTCCTCTTGTTTCTCAAGCTGAACCAAGGACAGACCAAGTATAAAGTTAGCGGCAAAATCATTAGGAAAAACCTCAATTGCCTCTTCCATAACTTTTGAAGCTTCGTCATACTTTTTGTTATCGTATAAAAGACCACCAAGCCTTATCCATGCCTGCACATTCCAGTTTGCATTTTCAGTCACATATTTAAAGTTATCAATAGCTAGTGAATCATTTCCTTCACTGAACGCAATTGCACCAAGATACATTTTTACCTGCCAGTCGAGTGTATCTTTATCAATCTTTTCAAAAAGATTTTTTGCGATAGGAAAAAGAGAAGAATCAGCAACAGCTTTTTCATAATACGAAGCTGCTATATTTATTTTTTCATCAAGATTAATATTTTTATCTTCAATTATGTAATTAAATTCATCGGATGCTGCTTCCCAATCCTCAATTTCCACCAAAATAAGAGCTTTCCTTTCCCTGATAGACAAATCATCAGGTGTCAATTCAAGCAGGTCGTCTGCAATTCTAATCGCCTTATCATGGTTACCAGCCCTCTGATTAAAATCTATAAGAAGTGTCTTTAATTGTGTGTTTGAAGGATCTAATTCCAGTAATCTTTCTATAGACTCTAAAGCAAGTTCAAGGTTTCCTGTTTTTTCATATAGTTCACCAATACGAACTAAAAGATTCCAATCTGGACCAACAAGATCGATAAGTTTTTCATAAACTGAAATTGCTTCAAGAGGTTTAGAAATTTCATACAATCGGGCTAGCTTATAGTAGAGGTTAATATTGTTAGGTTCTACCAATGCGGCTTTTTCTAAAACAGCTATTGCGGAATCATAATTTCTTGCAGCGGAATAAACATCAGCCATTAAATCATAGTAGTCAAGTATAGATGAATCGAGTTCAACTGCTTTTTTAATAATACTTAATGATTGAATCAGACGGTTTGTAAAAAGGTAATTCTTGGAGAGTGAATAATAAATCCCCGCAGTAGTATCATACTGAAGTGCTTTCTCGAACTCAATTACAGCGGCATGATAATTATTCTGCGCTTCAAATACTGTTCCGTTAACAAAATGATCTAAAGCTCTTTTCTTAAGTATACTCTCTTCAAATGACCCTTCAGTTTTATGACTTTCCGATTTCATTAAATGATTTCCGCCCCCGCATCTGGTAACCAGAGCAGATAGGAAACTTAATAATATCAGGTTTATAAAAATTAGTCTTTTCATTAAAGAAAATATATTATTCGCACTGTGCAATAACAAGGTATTTTATGAATATAATGCGCATCAATCTTTATTTATATTTACACATCTTTTATCAGGAATTAATTACAATAAAATTAGATGACAGAAAAATTTGACCTGGCAATATCTTATGTATGGGAATATGATAAGGAATTTGCTGATCTTACAGAAAAAATTCTTCAATCTTATAGTCTAAGTACTTTTATAATCACAGATCATAACATCTACGAGGTGACTGAACTGGTTAAACGCAGAAAATTATGGTTTACTTCCTATTTAGACCGTGCCTCGGATGTAGATGATGACTTTACCGACCTGGCGAAAATATTAACTAGAAGAAAATGCAGGATTTTTAATCCATATAAAAATGTTGAACATGCAATTGATAAAGCTACAATGCATCTTGAGTTTATAACTGCAGGAATAAATGTACCTTATTCAATAATTATTCCGCCGCACAAGGAACACGAAGAATTATCCTTAAAAGTGGATGATCTTGCGATTCTCGGAAGACCATTCATAATAAAACCCTGTAATACAACAGGAGGAGGAATTGGTGTAGTAACCGGTGCCGAAAGTTTAAAGGAAGTTTTAATCGAAAGAAGAACTAATACTTATGATAAATATCTTATACAGCAGAAAATAAATCCTGTTGAACTGGATGGAAAACGTGCCTGGTTCCGATGCTTCTGGGCTTTCGGAAAACCAATCAGTGTATGGTGGGATGATAAGACACACATTTACGAATATCTTTATTCAGACCAACTTGATAAGTATGGGCTTAGAAAGCTTAATCAAATTACCCGCACAATTGCACGTATTACAGAATTAGATTTTTTTTCAACTGAAATTGTTCTTACACCTGATAAAAAGTTTGTTGTTATTGATTATGTTAATGATCAATGCGATATGCGATTTCAATCAGCGCATAAAGATGGTGTACCGGATATTATTGTTGAGCAGATCATTCAACGAATTCGTTTGACTGTTCAAAGAATAAAGAAACAGAAAGTATCAATCAAAAACGATGTGCAGGAGTAATAAAATTTTATTTATTTCAGTTCTTTTGGTAATTATTACAGCAATATTTTTGTCAATGTATGTTTTGAACATTTACGGAGATGTTATTGTCAAATATCCTGATAATCTTTTTGCAGATCATACTTCAACCATAAAAATTGAAGCAGTACCAATAAATGCATTCGGATGGAAAATACCATTTAGAAAATCCCTGGTCGTATTCGATATAATTGAGGGTGAAAACTTAGTAGATGTTATTCAAAAGAATGAAGAGGATGGCTTTATAATCCTGCGCTCAAAGGGTATTCCCGGCAAGGTTGAAATAAGCGTAAAAACAAAGTTTTCCTTATTCCCCAATCTAGTGAAGGTTGAAATCTTTGCTTTAACTGGATAAGGCTAAATTATTTTAGTGCAATAAATTAAATTATTTTTTATTTTGGTAATGAAAAAATTAAACTCCGAGGAATTATGCGTACTTTATTATTAATAATCACAGCTTTCCTTCTAACTGTCATTCCTATTCATTCTCAAGGTTCGGCAGGCGCAGCTGCAAAATATGAATACAGATTTTTGATTGATATGCCCACTGCCGGCATTCTTGACAAAGGAAATGTTGGAATTACAAACGATATACTTCCCTTTGGTGTGCTCATTACAAGATTGGAAGTTGGTGTATTTGATAACATTAGTTTCGGTATTTCCTATGGCGGTTCAAACATCATTGGAACCGGTTCTCCAAAATGGTACAAATGGCCCGGGGTTAATTTCAGAGCAAGAATTATTAATGAAACTACTGTTCTGCCAGCTATAACGCTTGGTTTTGATTCTCAAGGTAAAGGTGAATACTTTTCTGAACCCGGTAGATATGCAATTAAGTCACCTGGTTTTTTTATTGCGGGCAGCAAAAATTTTGAATTAATGGGATATTTAAGTTTCCATGGACTTATAAACTACTCACTTGAACATAATGACGGCGATGGTTTTTTAAATCTCATTGGTGGTGTTGAAAAGACATTGGGTCCAAACTTTTCAATTTTAGGCGAGTACGATTTTGGCTTTAATGATAATTCATCCGATTTTTTCGGTAAAGGAACAGGTTACCTTAACGCAGCTGTGAAGTGGAGTGTTGGAAATGGATTTACTATTGGTCTTGAATTAAGAGATATTCTGCAAAACAAAAAATGGGCGCCGAATGCTGCCGACAGAGGAATTACCATGGAGTTTATTCAAAGTATTTTTTAAAGAATATGCTTTGTAGTAATTAGTATACACATAAGTTCATTTTATTGTACAAAAAATTGAAATTAGCCTTATTTTTTTACTTTCCGATATGTTTTTTAGACTTTATTCAGGCTTGATTTTTGTCGATTTTTAAGTAGTTAATGAAAGGATGGATGAGATGAAAAAATTACTAACCCCATTATTTTTAATATTTCCTGCTTTAATTCTTCTAACAGGATGTTATACCAAGGTTGCCACCAATGAGTGGAGTGGCTACAGTGATAAACCCTATTATGAAGACTATGTTAGTGAAGACACTTCACAATTTGAAAGCAGCGATGAGTATGTTGATGAATACACTGAAGAATATTCTGATACGGAAACGTACACGAGCAGTGACGGTAATGATTATAATTTTTATAATTATCCAATGTACAGAAAGTATTATTGGGGATATTATCCTTCCGTAACGATTGGCTTTGGTTATAGTTCATATTATTATGATCCATTCTGGTGGGATTATTATTGTTACTATCCGGTGTGGTATTATCGTCCGGTATGGTATAACCCTGTTTATTATTATCCCGCATATTATTCCGGCTGGTATTATCCATATTATGGATACTGGAACACACCAAAATATAAGTATAGGACTAATGAAGGATATGCTATCAGAAATTCCGGAGGGCTCAGAAACAGTGGTTTAAGAGAAAGAGATCCGCTTGTAACCCGGGACAGAGGATCTTCTGATAATCTTAGAAATGAATTACGACAAAGGGAAAGAACATCTCTGGCAAATGTTGAACGAGATGTAACTGGCAGAAGAACCGATGGACTTCGTGACAGGGAAATTATTCGTGACAGAAATACTTCGACCAGAACTGAAGATAGAACAAGAACTCTTGACTCACGCAGAGACCAGGAAAAAAGAAATGTTGTTACCGAAAGAGAACAGCAGAGAAGAAATACACGCGAAAGTGACGTAAGAAGAACTCCACAAAATACACAGCGCGAGAATGTGAGAACTCAAAAAGAAAGAGAACAGAGAAATCCTGGTGTAAAACGCGAAGAAACCAAAAGGCAAAACACCGAAGTAAAACCAAGGAAAGAAAGTACAAATCCTCCGAATGTTGATCGCAGAAAAAATACAGAACAGAAGCCTCGTACAAATGTTAACAGACCTCCAAGTGGTAATCAGCAGCCAAATAGAGTTGTTAAGCCACCGAGGAATAATACGCCAAATAGAACTGTAACTCCTCCAAGAAACAATACGCCATCAAGCCCGCCAAGATCTTCACCTCCACCTTCCAGAGGAAGTAGTGGTGGCAGTGGCAGTAGTTCTGGCGACCGCGGAAGCAGAACAAGGTAGGTGTAAAGTGAAAAATTTAATCTATAAAACAATCATAGTCTCGTTTATTCTTTTAGGTCTTCAGGGCTGTTATACAATCCTCTGGACTCCAGATAATAAAATTACTGAGAAATATGAATCAACTTCTTACTACTATGGATATGCATCGGATTTTTATGATATACCATGGTGGGTTAATGTACCAATAATAGTTGGTTATCCCTCATACTACTCTCCTGACGGAAACCAAGCTATAACTAAAGATCGAAATAATTCTTTAGGAAATGATTCAAGAAACATCAGGAATAATGATGGCGGAAGAACTACCGATGGTGGAAACCCGGAAATAATTAATACCCCTCCACCTACAGTTAGTGCTCCAAATCCAAATCCTCCTTCTTCAGGATCAGAAAGTAACAACAATTCAGGAAGTACTGTTAGGACAGAATCTTCAAATTCTGGTAATTCAAATTCCGGTAATACCAGAAGCTCCGATACAAGAAGTAATACAGGAAACAGAAATTCAAATAGCGGGAGAAGATAATGCAAACTTTATGGATATCTTTACTAGTAATTCTATTTTTTAGTTCAAATGCTTTTGCACAAAATGTTAACGATGCGTTGAGATTGGGAATGCCCGGTTTGGGCTCAAACGCCAGGGCTCTTGGAATGGGTAATAGCTTTATTTCGATAAGCGATGATGCATCTGCTGCCTTTTTTAATCCTGCCGGATTTGGTTTAATGAAAAAAATGGAATTTTCGGGCGGACTTGGATTTTCATCCTTCAATAATGATGTTACTCTTTTTAACAACACTATAGATGAAAACTCAAATAATACAAAGCTTGATAGAATAAGCTTTGCATTTCCCTTCCCTACTGTCAGAGGTAGTCTGGTTTTTGGCTTGTCGTATCATAAGTCTAAAGATTTTAACAGTACAATGAAATTTGATGGATTTAACTCTGCTGGGCATTCAAGAATTCAATTCCTTAATGATCGCACCTTTATTCCATTTTATTTATTTCTTACCGACGATAACTTCAACACACCTATTAACGGTCAACTAAATCAGAGCGGCGGAATTCTGAACAACGGTTCAATAAATAACTGGACATTATCCAGTGCAATTGAAGTGCATAAAAATCTTTTTATTGGCGCTAATCTCAATATAATGTCAGGTAATTTTAAATCAGATTTTGATTATTACGAGGATGATACAAGAAATATCTATCAGGGAGTTACAGCCGCAGGTGAACCCAGATCTGCCGATTTTCAAACTTTCTATCTGAATCAGCTCATAGATTGGGAATTGTCTGGTTGGAATGCTAAAATTGGATTTCTTTACCAGTTAGAAAATTTTGCCAGAATCGGAGCAACTGTTCAATTTCCTAAATACTTCACTGTAAAAGAGGATTTCAATGTTAACGGAAGAAGTAATTTTGCAAACTGGTCCGTAGTGCTTAATTCCGATGATTACAGCGATAATGTTCAGTATGATATTATAACACCAATTGAGCTTGGTGCAGGAGCTTCATTTAATTTCAGAGGTCTGATTATAAGTGCTGAAGCTACTATCATCGATTACTCGCAATTAGAATTTGACAATGCCGATGGAATATCCACTGCAACTATAGCAGAGATGAATAAAGAAATAAAAGAGCTGCTTCGAATGATTGTTAATTATAATATTGGTTTAGAATACAATATTCCAATGACAGGGCTGAGAATCAGAGGTGGTTATTTTGTGCAACCCTCCGGATTTAAAGATGATGAATCTGATTATGACAGAAAATATTTAACCGGCGGATTAGGTTACATTATTGATGGTATGATTGGTATCGATATAGGTTATGCATACGGATGGTGGAAAGACTTTGGTGATAACTATGGCACCAATCTCTCCAGGACATTTCAGGATATAAAAGTCCATAACTTTATGCTCACAACAACATACAGGTTTTAGAGCCATAAAGTCATTTGATTAAGCAATTAAAGCGTCATATTTTCGGTATGACGCTTTTTTATTTTTATACAGGAGATAAACAATTCAAGGTTTAGTTAACAGAACCGAAAGTAAGGACTATTACGTTTTCCCACTTGAAGGACATAAATCCATTCGATGTTCATTAAAAGGAAAGTTTAAAAAGGATTTTAACCTGAAGAAAGACAAACTGTATACAACGGATGTAGCGGTGGTAGGTGATCTTGTTGAATATGAAATGAATAAAGATGGAAGCGGTGTAATTAAGAAAATCCTAACTAGGAAAAACTATCTTTCACGTAAGGCTCCAAGAATTAAGGGTGCAAGTTACAGGGGCGAACGACTTGAACAGGTTATAGCCGCAAATATCGACAATGTTTTTATAGTTGCAAGTGTTAGTGAACCCGAGTTCAATCATAAGTCCATTGATCGTTTTCTCGTTGCCTGTGAAAGTTCAAATCTGAAAACCCACATTATCATTAACAAGACAGATCTGATTGATGATGATAGCTATAATCTGTGGAAAGAACTTTATGCATCCATCGGCTATGATGTTATTATGTCAAGCACTATCACAGGAGAAGGTATTGAAGAGATTCAGGATCTTATTGCTGAAAAGAAAAATTTGTTTTGGGGACATTCGGGGGTTGGTAAATCTTCAATACTAAATAAACTTTTCCCTGAGTTGAACTTAAAAGTAGGTGAGATCAGTTCCTATTCTCAAAAAGGAATTCATACAACTGTTACAAGCACAATGTTTTTTATTGGTAATAATACATACATTGTTGATACACCGGGAATAAGAGAAATTGATCCTTATGGAATCCGGGAAGAAGATCTATCGCATTACTTCATTGAGTTTAATCAATTCAATGACAATTGCAGGTTTAATACCTGCACTCACCATCACGAACCAGGATGTGCAATTATTGACGCAGTCGAAAATGAAAAAATTTCAATGGAGCGATATGACAGTTATCTTAGAATACTTGATTCAATAGAAGAAGATCTGAATTTTTAATAATGCATAACTACAAATTAAATATTGCCCAAAAAAGGGCTGATGATTTTATTTTATCGCTAAACGATGATAAGATAAAAAATTCATCAGTTATAAGCTTCATTTATCAAACCAATGAAATCAATTTTTATTCTGCACTAACACTGCTGAATCAAAATAAGGATAATTTGTTTTATTATTCTATTCCTGAAAACGATTTTTATATTGCAGCATCAGGTGAAGTATTCAGCAGATCCTTTAAGAATGTAAAACAACTTAATAAATACTCAGAAGAATTTTTGGATTTTAATAAAAGAATAGCTCACAACTTTGAGAGCATCGGTTATTATCCTCCGCTCTTATTTTATTCAGCAAAATTTCCATCTAATAAATCTTCTGAAGAGTGGAGTGAGTTTGAGCCGGTTAAGTTTTTCATACCCGAAGTACTATTGATAAAATCTGATAAAATATTTTTCTATGTCATCAGCATGAAGCCCGATTCGGTTATTGATAAAAAATCATTAATTGATAATTTTGCTTCAATAGCAGATCAATTATACAATATTGATTATTCATTTCAGCCTTATGAATCAAAACCATCGATAAAAATGCACCGATCAGAAAGTATTGATGACTGGAAGAAAAAAATTGATTTGATTCTTTCCGGAATTGCAAAAAAGGAATATGATAAAATAGTATTATCAAGAGTTACAGAATTTGAATTACTAAAAAGGATTGGACCATCCGAATTAGCATTTCTTTTGGATAAAAAATATCCCGGGTGTTTCAACTTTATTTATAAAGAAAAAAATACAATGTTCTTCAGTGCTTCACCTGAAATGCTATTCATTCTTAAAAATGGAGAAATACACACAGAAGCACTTGCAGGATCCATTGAAAGAGGCAATAATGAGCAGGAGGATAAGTCCCTGGAAACTGCTCTGATTAAAAGTTCAAAAGACAATGATGAACATCTTTTTGTTCTTGATCACCTTAAAAATGTTTTAAATAAATACTGTCAGAATGTTAAAGTTGATAAATCTACGTCATTAAAAAAACTATCAAACATTCAGCATCTGCATACAAAATTAAACGGCAGTTTAAAGAACGGATTGGATTTGTTTTCTGTAATTAAGGACATTTTCCCCACTCCCGCTGTTGGCGGTTATCCTGTTACTCCCGCAATAAATATAATTGATAAGATGGAAGATTTTGATCGAGGTCTGTTCACAGGTTTTATCGGCTGGATGAATCTTAATAATGGTGGCGAATTTATTGTATCGATCCGATCTGGTTTAATTAGTAAAAATAAATTGTATGTTTATGCCGGATGCGGAATTGTTCCTGGCTCTGATGCAAAAAAAGAATATGAAGAAACACAATTAAAATCGGAAGCTATTATATCATTGTTTGATTATGAGACTAAAAATTAACAGAAATTTTGTATGGGCTGAGAAATTTGTTAGCTATCTTGCTGAAACAGGAGTAAAACAGGTATGTGTTTCACCGGGTTCGAGAAGCACACCGCTGACTTTAGCGTTCGACAATAACAAAAAAATAAAGAAACATATCTTCGTAGATGAAAGACAATCCGGTTTTTTTGCTTTGGGACTTGCAAAGCAGACAAATCTTCCGGTTGCAGTTTTAACAACTTCAGGAACTGCAGCTGTTGAGCTTTATCCGGCTATAGTGGAAGCATATCAAAATCGAGTTCCTTTGATAATTTGCACAGCAGATCGTCCTTTACATTTGAGAAATAAAGGAACTAATCAAACTATCAACCAGGATAATCTTTATAAAAACCATATCAGATTTTTTTACGATGCCGGCTTACCTCAGCTGACAAAAACTGCATTTCAGACTCTAATAAAAAAAACAGGGGAAGCATTCCGTATTGCATTAATTGCTGATCGCGGTCCTGTCCATATAAATTTTCAGTTTGATAAACCGCTGGAACCGCATTTATCAACAGATGAAATAAGTGAAACAAAATTAACTGAGCTGGAGAATCTTTTGGTGGCTCAGTTGTTTTATGGCACAGGCACTTTATTTAAAACTAAAGATGTTACAGAACTAAGTAATAAAATCAATAAAGCTTCGTCAGGCTTGATTATAGTTGGTCCTGCTAACTTTTATGAACCATTAAAAAAGAAAATTAAACAGTTATCAGGAATAACCGGTTTTCCAATTTTAGCTGATGGTTCATCTCAATTCAGAACCGGAATAAATGAAAATGATCTGATCATAGCTAATTATGATGCATTTCTAAGATCAAATGAAGTTATAAAAAAAATTCAACCTGATATAATTCTTCAGTTCGGAAGAACTCCTACTTCTGTTTCACTAGAAAACTATTTTTCTAAAATTAAATCTGAACGGATACTGATAAATGAATTTGGTGATTGTTATGACCCATCTGCTAATGCATCAAAAATTATTAAAGCAGATATTTATTCATTCTTGGATGAGCTAATTAAGAAAATTGATAAACCATCAATAAATAAACAAAAGGAGTGGTTGAAATTCCCGCTTCAACTTGATGACCTCTGTGAATGGATAAAACTTGAATTTATTAATAATTCCCACTTAATTGATGAGACTAATACTATAGTTCACATTTCAAGAAATATTCCTGAGAAATCAGTTTTATTTGTTTCGAATAGCACCCCTGTCCGTGATCTGGAGTATTTCTTACAAAAGACAAATAAAAATTACACAGTACATCAAAACCGCGGAGCAAGCGGAATAGATGGTATTATCTCAACCGCTTTGGGCATCGCTGAAGCAAATAAAGAGCGAACTTTTCTCCTTACAGGCGACCTGGCATTTTATCATGATCTCAGTTCCTTATACAATGCTAAATCTAAATATATTAATCTCACTATTATTTTAATTAACAATAATGGCGGAGGTTTGTTTAATTTTCTTCCTATTTTTGAAGAGAAAGAAGTATTTAAAAAATATTTTCAAACCCCTCTTTCATTGGATTTTGAAAAAATTGTTAAAATATTCGGGCTGGATTACAAACTTGTTAAAACTTCTACCCAGCTTAACCTGGCCTTAAACAGGCGTTCAGATATACCTCTTGTAATTGAAATTAAGACTGATGCTGTCGAATCTCATATGAAAAGAAAAGATTACTGGAAAAATGCGGTTGAGGAAATTGATGAATGGTTAAAAGGAATTGATAATGTATGTTGATTTTGAATCAGTTAAAATTAATTACGAATTTCTAAGACCGGAAAGCACTAATCTTCCTTATATAATTCTCCTCCACGGATTTACCGGTTCACTACAGGATTGGGACCAGTTTGAAAAATTTTTTCCAAAAGATTTTAATCTTGTTGGTATTGATCTTATTGGTCACGGAAAAAGTGATTCGCCTTACGATCTTCGTTACTACTCAACTGAATCAATAATACGTCAGATAAAAAAAGTAAAAGAAGCAATAACCGGAAAGAAAGTATTTCTGCTTGGTTATTCAATGGGCGGAAGAGCAGCGTTGAATTATGCTCTAAGTATTCCTTATGATATTGAGGGACTTATACTTGAAAGTGCAACGGCTGGAATTACAAATCCCGCTTTAAAGTTTGAGCGTGAGAGAACTGACAGAAACCTCGCTGAATTTATTCTATCAAATCCAATTGAAAAATTCGTTGATGATTGGATGAGCAAAGAAATCTTTCAAACACAGAAAAACCTGCCGCATTCGATCCTGAATGAAATCCGAAATAGAAAACTGGACTGCAATAAAACAGGCATAGCTAACTCATTGTTGGGTTTTAGTGCCGGGGTTATGAATCCTGTATTTGACAAACTTTCCGAGCTAAGAATTCCTGTTCAGCTCATTTGCGGTGAACTTGATAATAAATTTGTTGATATAAATCATCATATGCATAAACTGATTCCAAACTCAAAACTCTCTGTTATCAAAAACGCCGGTCATAATGTACATCTTGAGGAAACGAAGCAATATGCCGATGTTGTGTACAGTTTTGTTGGATCATTCTAACTTTCTGCACTTTTATATATTTTTGTTCACTTAATAAAACAGGAATAATTATGTCATTAAAATGGAAAATAGTAAAAGAGTACAACGATATTATTTATGAAAAACTGGATGGTGAAGGCATTGCAAAGGTTACAATAAACCGGCCTGAAGTAAGAAATGCATTCCGTCCTGAAACAGTTAAAGAAATGATCGAAGCCTTCATAGATGCGCGTGAAGATCAGGAATTAGGAGTGATTTTATTAACGGGTAAAGGTCCGGCTAAAGACGGTAAATATGCATTTTGCTCCGGTGGTGATCAAAGAATCCGTGGAGATAAGGGATACATTGGTGAAGATGATAAAATACCAAGATTAAATGTACTCGACCTGCAAAAAATAATCCGCAGTATTCCGAAACCTGTAGTTGCTTTAGTTGCCGGATATGCAATAGGCGGCGGTCACGTTCTCCATGTTGTGTGTGATTTAACTATCGCAGCAGATAATGCGATATTCGGACAAACAGGTCCAAAGGTGGGCAGCTTCGATGGCGGTTTTGGTTCCAGTTATCTTGCACGAATAGTTGGGCAGAAGAAAGCACGCGAAATATGGTACCTTTGTAAACAATATAATGCTCAAGAAGCTGAAGCGATGGGATTGGTAAATAAAGTCGTACCGGTTGAACAACTTGAATCGGAAGGTGTTGAATGGGCAAGACAAATGCTTCAGCACAGTCCAATGGCATTACGTGTTCTCAAATCTGCCTTCAACGCCGAACTTGACGGACAGCAGGGAATTCAGGAGTTAGCCGGTAATGCAACCTTACTTTATTATATGAGTGAGGAAGCACAGGAAGGTAAGAAAGCATATTTAGAAAAACGTAAACCGGATTTTAAAAAATTTCCCAAGCTTCCTTAAATCAGTAGAACACGGTCCTGCCTATGCCGGCAGATGAAACGGATCAGATGGATTCTCATGGATTAAAGAAGTTATAATCCAATTGACCAGTTTGTCAATAATCAGATTCGTCAAATTCGCTATACAATAAATTTTACTTTAAATGAATGATAATATTATTAAATATTCTAAAATTGAAAGCTGGTTTTTAGCAGCTCGACCTAAAACTTTATTAGCTGCAGTAGTTCCGGTTATGGTAGGTTCATCGCTTGCAGTTTATTCCGGTGAGTTCTTCCTTCCATATTCTATCGTTGCATTACTCTGTTCAATTCTCATCCAGGTTGGAACAAACTACACGAATGATCTTTATGATTTTTTAAAAGGTTCTGACACTAAGGAGAGAAAGGGCCCGTTACGTGTTCTCTCAGCAGGTCTAATTTCAGTTGATGAAATGAAATGGGGAATTTTTATCGTGTTCTTAATTACCTTTTTGCTCGGATTGTATCTCGTTTATTCTTCAGGATGGATAATCTTTATAATAGGTGTCGTATCAATAATAGCCGGACTCGCTTATACCGCAGGTCCGTTTCCGCTTGCATATAATGGACTCGGAGATGTATTTGTTTTTATATTCTTCGGAATTGTAGGAACAATGGGCACATATTACCTTCATCACCAGGAATTTACCTTACTTTCATTTTTAGTTTCACTTCCGGTTGGAGCGTTAATAACAAACATTCTCGTTGTAAATAATTTCCGGGATATTGAAGAAGATAAGGCAGCGGGCAAAAATACTCTGGCAGTAATTCTTGGTAATACTTTTTCAAAGATTGAGTTTATAAGTTTGCTGATAATATCATTTGTAGTTCCGATCCTGCTTTTTCTCAATTACAATTTTTCTTTCTGGATTTTCCTTCCTTACATTTCTTTACCGGTTGCAATTCTATTAATGAAAATGCTGAATGAATATCACGGAACACAGCTAAATAAAACACTTGAATTAACTGCAAAATTTTCCGCATTGTACGGAATATTATTTTCAATTGGAATATTGATATGATTCCGCTGAATGTTGAATATTCTTCATACTCCCTAAAACTTAAAACACCATTCATTACTTCCAAAGGGGCCATAAATCAACGTTACGGGTTTATCATTAAAATTTCTGATTATCAAGGTGTTGTGGGAACAGGTGATTGCTCACCATTTCCGGAATTCGGTTCTGAAACTTTAGAGGATGCTGAAAATTCACTTAAGCAAAATAACTTTTTAACACTTCCCTCACTTGATATTGAAAGTATAAAAATTCAGTTAAGCAAGTTTGAACTCTCCCCTGCCTTAAAATCCGGACTTGAACAAGCGTTACTTGAATTATTAGCTAAATATAGGAATACATCGTTAATGAATTTGTTTGGACTTAATTCTTCCAAAGAAATTTCTGTAAACGGTGTGGTTGGATTTTTATCTTTATCTGAATCAATCGAAAAAGCAAAAGCATTAATGTATTCCGGTTTTGGAACAATAAAAATTAAAACCGGGCGTAATAATTTTGATGAAGATTTTAGAACTATATCAGAGATAAGAAATGTAGTTGGAGATGAAATCAAAATAAGAATCGACAGCAACGGCAATTGGAATTTAAATGAGGCGATAACATATCTGAAAAAATCGGAACCGCTTAAGATTGAATATGCCGAGCAGCCGGTCAATACTCTTGAAGAATTTATTCAGTTAAAGGAAGAGACCAATATTCCCCTTGCGGCGGATGAATCAATCAGATCGTTGGATGATGCGAAAAGATTTATTGAAAATGATGCAGCTGATTATCTGATTTTAAAACCAATGATGATAGGAGGAATCTTAACATCACTTGATATAATAAATCAGGCGAAACAAACAGGATTAAAAACTGTAATTACATCATCGTTTCAATCCGCAATTGGAAGGAAGATGGATGTCTTAACCGCGGCTTTAGTGAATAATAGTTCTGCACACGGATTGTCTATTGCAGGTTATTTTGAAAATGATTTGATCGATCCAGTTGATATTGTTAAGAATGGTAAATTAGTTTTGAGGAAAGATGAACTTTAGGATAGAAAATCTGATTGATCTTAAATCTCATCCCGGAAGCAATACTGCAGTAATATTTAAAGATTCATCAAAGAGCTATAGTGAACTTGATGATCTTTCCGCTTCATTCGCTGAACATATTTCAGATAATATTTCTAAAAAGGAATTAGTTGGGATCTATCTTGATAATTCAATTGAGTTTATCATTTCAGTTATTTCTTTATGGAAACTTGGTGCAGTACCTGTTCCGCTCAATCTTTTATCTACGGAGGATGAGTTATCAAAATTAGTTTCGATTACTAATCTAAAGACTATAATTACTGATAGAATTCATTCTAAACGCATTAACCATTTGGGTTCTGTTAGTATTATTCCAATCGATATTCAGAATATTAATTTCAAAAAGCCGTCGCAACATTTTATCAGTTCTGTATCTAATGAAAATGATGAGGCAGTAGTGATTTTCACTTCCGGTTCTTCCGGTAAATCAAAATGCGTTGTGCATACTTTTCATTCATTGTTAAGCAGTGTTGTCAACGGAAATGAAATTCTTAATCATAGAAATGATGACCGATGGCTGGCAAGTCTTCCTTTCTATCATATAGGAGGATTTCAGATAATTTGCCGCGCTTCATATCATAAAGCGGTTGTCATAATTCCACATTCTTTACAAACGGAAGAAATATCTGTAGCAATTAACGAGTTTAAACCTACACACTCATCATTTGTATCCGCACAATTAAAAAGATTGTTAGATCATCAAATCAAACCAAACAATGAATTGCGATGCTCTTTAATTGGCGGAGGTTTTATTGATAAGAAACTTCTGCTCGATGCTAAAATATCCGGTTGGCATCCGGTAAAGGTTTATGGTTCTTCAGAAACAGCATCATTTGTTTGTGCACTTAATGAAAATGATATTGAAGAGAAGGGTGATTCTACCGGTAAACCAATTGGTAATAACCATATTAAAATTGTTGATGAAAAAGGAATAGAATGTCCTTTCCAAACTGAAGGTGAAATAGTAATTAAATCAGATTCGCTCTTTAAGAATTATCTTAACGATGAATCTGAAACAGAAAATAAGTTAAAACAGGATAGTTATTTTACCGGAGACTTAGGCTACATAGATGATGATGGTTTTCTTTTCGTAACAGGAAGAAAAAATGAAATGATAGTAACCGGAGGCAAAAATGTTAATCCTATTGAAGTTGAAACAGCAATATTAAAATATCCGGGAATTGTTGAGGCATCTGTTTTCCCTATTGACGATGTTGAATGGGGTGAAATTGTTTGTGCAGCTATTGTAACAAATTCAATAATTGAATTGGATGATCTGAAATTTTTTCTCAGGAAAGAGTTATCCTCATTTAAAATTCCTAAAAATATCTATGTAAAAGATTCACTACCAAAAACATCTTTAAATAAAATCGAAAGAAAAAAACTAAAAATAATATTTTCATCCAGAACAGACTAGATCATTCTTTCCAGACTCAGTTTAATGGTTCCGGGCATCTCCATCTTCTCCCAGTTTTTTTTAGCAACAAAAACGTGCACTGTTTTAACGCTGCATAGAAGCTCTCCATCAGCATTAACCATATTATAACTCAATTCAAATGAAGATGTTCTCAGCTCACTGACTTTAACATTAATTGTGATTTCATCTCCATACTTCATTGGCTTTATGTAAGTTGATTCTGATTTAATGATGGGTACTACATACTTATCATTATTCCAGTAATCTTCTTCCTTTTCAACTAATTGGATAATCTGTTCATAAGCGCTGTGTGCAAATTCAAATACGCGGGAGTAAAAAATTATTCCTGCCGGATCGCAGTCATAAAAATTAATTCTTCGTTTTATAGTAAATGTTTTCAATGTATTATCATACCTTTTTTCTAATTGTTAACAAAGATTATAAATTTTTTCTGTTTGAATATAAAGATTTACAATTTGATTAATTTACATTTTTTATACATCTTAAAACAGAAAATCACATTATTAATCATTAATTATTAGCAATGTCAACTGATCAGAAAATCAAGAGCGCTGAATTACCTGCAGTTTATCGTTATGCTTACCTCATAAGCGGATTCCTGCTCGTAGGCATAGGAGTGATTGGAATTTTTCTTCCAATTCTTCCCACAACGATTTTCCTGATACTTGCTTCTGCCTGTTTTATGAAAAGCTCGCTAAAAGCCAATGAATGGCTGAAGAATAACAGATTTCTTGGAGCGTATTTAAGGAACTACCAGGATAAAACAGGACTTTCTATAACTGCTAAAGTTTTAAACATTAGTGTGTTATGGTTATCAATTTCACTTTCAGCTTATTTTCTTACAGATGAGTTATACATAAGGATTTTACTTCTCGCTATTGCGATAGGTGTTACTATTCATTTATTGATGATTAAAACGAAAATAGACTAAAAGCTAATTTTAAAAATTATTAACCCTTTTATTTCAATCTATCTTAAATCAAAAACCTGTTTTAATTTAATTAAAGCTAATTTCTGTAAAGCCTAACGGATTTTTCCCTAACAAATTCCGATTTCTGGATAAAAACCCTTAATTTTACACGTAATTTTTAATTATTTCCGAATATGCATCTATTTAAAAAATCAAATAATAAAAACTAAAAGCTCAAAGGAGAGTATTTCTATGGCTCGCAAAAATGTACTAATTATGGGCGCAGCAGGACGCGATTTTCACAACTTTAACGTATTCTTCAGGGACAACAAAGATTACAATGTTGTTGCTTTCACCGCTACACAAATTCCTAATATTGAAGGAAGAACCTATCCGAAAGAACTTGCCGGGGAACTATATCCAAAAGGCATAAAGATCTACGAAGAGAAAGAACTTGTTCCACTGATAAAAAAATTAAAAGTAGATGAAGTCGTGTTCTCATATTCAGATGTACCGATGGAATATGTTATGACAAAAGCATCCATTGTTAATGCAGCAGGAGTTTCTTTTCGCTTGCTAGGTGCAGCAGAAACAGAAGTAAAAAGTACAAAACCGGTTATTTCAGTTCTTGCAGTAAGAACAGGATGCGGTAAATCTCAAACATCACGTAAGATTGTTGAAGTATTAACGGCAGCCGGTAAAAAAGTTGTTGCAATAAGACATCCTATGCCATACGGTGATCTTGTAAAACAAAAAGTTCAGCGCTTTGCTACATATGCAGATCTTAAAAAACATAAATGCACAATTGAAGAAATTGAAGAATATGAACCGCATATTGCAAGAGGCGGAGTCATTTATGCAGGAGTTGATTATGAAGCAATCCTTCGCGAAGCTGAAAAAGAAGCTGATGTGATTTTATGGGATGGCGGAAATAATGATTTCTCATTTTACAAAGCTGATGTAACCTTTACAGTAGTTGATCCGCATAGACCCGGGCACGAGTTGACTTATTATCCGGGTAACACATCATTAAGACTTGCAGATGCAGTCGTAATAAACAAAATTGATTCCGCCGATATATCCGGCATTAACACTGTCAGAGATAATGTAATGAAGGTGAATCCAAATGCTACAATAATTGAAGGAGCTTCACCGGTTACAGTTGAGAAACCGGAACTGATCAGAGGGAAAAGAGTGCTTGTAGTTGAAGATGGTCCTACGCTTACTCACGGTGAAATGAAGTATGGTGCAGGAACTGTTGCAGCTCAAAAACTTGGCGCAAAAGAAATTGTTGATCCCAGACCTTATACTGTTAAATCAATTACGGATACGTTTAAGAAATATCCTAACATTGGTGTTCTTCTTCCTGCAATGGGATACGGAAATGCACAATTGAAAGACCTGGAAAAAACTATTAACAACACAAAATGTGATGCTGTTGTAATAGGTACCCCGATTGACCTTAGCAGGTATATCAATATTAAAAAATCAAGCACACGGGTAAAATATGATCTTCAGGAAATCGGTGCTATTACAATTGAGACTGTATTAAGAGAAAAGAAAATTATAAAGTAGATCATTTAGATCATATAGAGATGTGGCTTTTCGTTCAGTCACATCTCTTAATAAAATTAAAAGGGTAAATTCATATATTAAAGTCAGCAGGGGTCATTATGAAAATTTCTATTTTAATTTTAGTGCTTTTGAGTTCATCCAATTTATATTCTCAAAATTCACGAGATGAATTTGATGTCTTCCTTTTACCTCAGGGATACGGTGTAAAACTTCTGAGTTCCACCGGCACTTCATCAATCATTAATGACATTTCAAATTTGGGTTTTATGAATCCGGCTTCAATTTCCGGGTTTGATAATTATACAGCTGGTTTATCCTATCAATTAAGTTCAAGTATTGATGAAGCTTATATTCTTTCTATCGGATCAAGCAGGATACATAATTGGTACCCGCAGTCATTTGGCGGAACAGTTAAGTGGAACAATTTTACTTTAGGTTTGGGATTCGGTCAAAAGTATAATGGAACTTTAGATTTTGGAAAAATTCCCGTTACTACCTCCTCTAATCCTGACGGAACGGGTGAATTCATTGAACCTGTTATGGAAAGTACTATTCAGACTTACTCTATTACCGCAGCATATGCATTAAAGGAATTATTCCAAACAAAAGACAATTTATCATTTGGTATTAGATTTAATTTAAATAGATTCCATCAGAAAGAAGAGCTTGATAAACTGAACATAAAGGCAACAGCGCTTTTCAGTAATGTGACTATTGGTCTGATATATGATCTTATTTATTCTGATTACAGAAGATTAAAGCTTGGTTTATCATACGAGAGTAATTCAAAGTTTAAAGCTGAGATAGAGGTACACTCTCAGCAATTAACTCCACAAATTGATTCATTACCGCCGACTAATTTAAATCCGATTAAAATTTACTATACAGGTGAAACTCCTGCTGAATTAAGATTTGATTTAGCAGCAGATATCACTACTAATTTTTTATTATACTCAAATTTAACAACAGTATTTTGGAAGACGAGTAATAATAACCTGAAAGACCAAATTGAGTTTTCTACCGGAGTTACTTTTAATATCAGTGAAAAATTCTCAACAGGAATTGGACTATATTATTCAGACAGAAAATACCAGGAAGACATACTCAGATTGAACAGTAAATTCGAGGTGTTATTTTTAACAACGGGTTTAAAGTATTCCCTCAAATTTTTCTATATCGACTTGTCGATCGCCGATTCACATTTAATCTCCGGCGAGTTCAGAGAGCAAACTATCGGCAAACTTGGATTAGGAGTAATTTTCTGACATTGTGTTGTGGGAGATATTTTTAGGATTTTGAAATTCAGAAATAAGATTTAGTTTTAGTATCATATTTCAGGGAGAGTTATGAAAGCATTATTGGTTTTAATCTGTCTCGTCTCATTTCTATGTTTCAATAATATTACTTACGCCCAAGGCGAAGCTGCCGTACCTTTCTTACTATTACAACCTTCGCCATCTTTAAGTGCAATGGGACAGACCGGCACAGCGCTTCCAACCGATGATCCTTTCGGGTTTCTATGGAATCCTGCACAGTTAGGGTATTCGAGTCAAAATAACAACCTTTCTTATATATTCTATCCTAATAAATTGCATTGGCTTCCTGTTTTCAATTCTGGACTTGAAGTAAAAGCCGTGGCTTTTAATGCCGGATACAATTTCAAAGAATTAATTGGATTTCCGGTCAGTGCGGGGTTTGGCTATTCAAAAGTTGAGTTGAATTTTGGAGAGTTCGTTCAAACCGGACCAGGAAGTCCTGATCCAATAGGCACATTTGAACCGAAAGATTTCTATAACGCATATTCAATTGGGCTGGGATTAGATTATTTAGTTCAACTAAGCATTGGATATACAGTTAAAGACGTAACTTCATTTTTAGCTGATTTTTCTCCGAGTCCAGATTCAGGAGAGGTTAAAGCTGAAACTACAGTCAAAGATTTTGGAATACTACTAGATGTTCCGGTTTTGAAATTAATTGATGATAAAATGAATATAGTTCTTAGTGAGAAGTTAACAGCATATCCAACATTTAATTTCTCATTGGGATATTCAAAATCAAATATAGGTGATTCGATTAATTATTCTGGACTTATCCAATCTGATCCACTCCCCCGTATCGAAAGGATCGGATACGGAATTTCAGCAGGATTTGATCTGGCAGAAGATAATTTAAGATTCAATGCTTTCAACTTGTCATTTACAGTTGAGGCAGATGATATATTGATTTCCAGAAGTGGAATGCCTTCTGGTCATTGGGAATATCAGGATGATCTGGATATCTGGGAAAATGTAATCCTAATCAAGGGAAACAATAAAATAGTATCTCATGCAGGTACAAAACTCGATTTTGCTGAAACTTTCTCATATTCATTCGGACATTTTTCCGGAAGAGGATTCGATTCAAGAAAAACAAACGGATATGAATTAAAAATAAAAGGATTGTTAAAAGCAGTTGCCTATTGGGTAAATCACCCTGTCACTAATTTCCTGAGAGATCATTTTGATGTCAGATATTACAATACAAATTTCTTCGCTGATCATGAATTAGAGACCAAAATGACAGGGTTGGCATTCCATTTAAAAAACATTCATAAATTGTTTTAGTATTTAATGACTGCCATTTATGATTATCGATAATCTTTCAAACTCAAGATTATATCCCGGATTGAGTGAAGGAATTAATAGAGCTTTCAGTTATCTTCACAGCATAAATTTTAATGAAGTGCTGCCCGGTAAGTATGAAATTGATGGAGATAACATTTTTGCTATAGTTGCCAAATATCAAACCAAAGATGAAAGTGAAGGTAAACCTGAATCCCATAAAAAGTATATTGATGTTCAGTATGTTGCGAAAGGTTACGAGTTAATGGGATATGCTCCACTCGGTCAACAGGAAATTATTTCCGAATACAGCGAAGAAAACGATATAATTTTTTATAAATGTGTGACCTCATTAGTAAGAGTTGATGAGGGAATGTTCGCAATTTTCTTTCCGAATGATATTCATTTACCGGGAATAGAGGATGTTGAAAAATCATTTGTGAAAAAGGTTGTCGTAAAAGTTAGGGTTTAAATTGTAGGGACGTATTGAATTACTTCCCTACATTATGAATCTTACTGCGGTGCATCTGCAGTATATTTTTGTTTAATCTTTTCCTCTGATTCTATATCATCAACGCCAGATATCCGTTTTGCTAATGATTTACCGTCAAGTTTATGAAATTCCAAAACTTCAAGAGGTGTTCCGCATTCCGGATATTCTCTCAGACCAAAGTTGACAAACTCTTTGCCAGCAATTTCATTTATTTCAATCAACGTGTTTAACAACCGGTCACCTAATCCTCCGACAGCAGAGTGGTCTTCAAGCACAAATATTTTCTTTTGATCTGAAACAACTTTTTTCAGCCAGTCTTTATCAATTTTATTCAGCCAGGGCATATTGATCACTTTCAAACCAAAGCCGATCTTTCTCAAGTAATCAGCAGCAACTAGTGCTTCGTGAAGCATTACAGGTCCATAACCGAATAAAATAGCATCATTACCCTGAGTTAACTCAGCACCCACACCGACTTTAAATTTGTAATCTTTCGGAAGCTGAATTCTTTCTGGTGAAGGACCAATTACTAATCGAAGCATACAATTTTCTTCTGCGGTGCTTATGCAGTAATCAGTTGCCCATTTTGTTTCATCTGCGTTGCAAGGTTGAATTATGGCTACATTTGGCAGAGCACCAAACAAAGAAATATCTCTTACACTTTGATGGGATTTACCCGGACCGGCTGGAATCACTCCTGAAAAATGACAGGTGTAAATTATTTTGGTTTTTTCTCCTGCATTATTATAAATCTGTTCGTTAGCACGAGCTGAAAGAAAACTTGCGAATGTATTTACAATTGGAATCAATCCCATTCTTGCAAGTCCACCTGCCATAGAAACCATATCCTGTTCCGCTATTCCATTTTCAATGAATCTGTCGGGATAAGTTTTTTCAAAACTACGCAGTTTACAATCAGCAGAAAGATCACCATCGAGAACAACAAATTTTTTATTTGTCTTGGCAAGTTCAACCAATGCTTCACCATAGGCTTCGGTTACAAATTCCTTAGCCAGTTTGGTGATTGGTTTACCTTCAGATTTATTTAAAGGTATTTGAATTTTCCCGAAGCCCAGTTCATCAGCAAGTTTAGTTATCGTTTCGGTTAATTCAGCTAAACCTTTATCATAACTTTCATCATCCGGTGCACCTGAATGCCATTTATAAAGTGTTTTTCCCTGGAAGGTTTCGGTGAGAGGTTTTTCCATAAATGATACTCCCCTGCCCTTTATTGTATCGGCAATTATCATTTTAGGTTTGTCGGATACCTTTCTCAGATCAGTAAAAGTTTTTTTCAGAACATTATAATCGTGACCATCAATTCTTATCGCGTACCAGCCGAATGCTTTTACTTTTTCCACTACATCTTCGATATTATTTACATCAGCTACAAGCATATCTGTCTGATACTTGTTGTGATCCATTATAGCAGTAATGTTATTAACCTTCTGATGAGCCGTAGCTTGAAGTGACTCCCAGATTTGTCCTTCCTGAAATTCACCATCACCGGTAAGTACATAAACGTGACCTTTTTTCCTATTATAATTTTTTGCCCATGCCATTCCTTTAGCTTTTGAGATTCCCATTCCGAGTGAACCTGTGCTTGCTTCAATTCCGGGTTGACGAACTTCGGGATGACCATCGAGTCCGTTTAGTCTTCTTAGCATTAATAGTTTTTCTTCAGGAATAATTCCCATTGCATAAAATAACGAATACAATCCAGGCACATCATGACCTTTTGAAGAAAAGTATATATCTCTATCCGGAGAATCTAATCCAACTTCAAGCACATTCATTTCATTCAAATAAAGATATACTGCGATATCCATAGCACTTAACGATGATCCAAGATGACCTGATCCTGCTTTTTTCACCGCTACTAAAGTGTTATATCTGCACATATCGGCAAAGAGCATCATTTTTGTTGACCAGTCACCTAAGTCTCTGGCGGAAAATGATTTTACTTTATCAAACTCGGATTTGTTTATAAGATTATAGATCATCTGATTCCTTTTCTAAGTATTGAAAAATGAGCATTCAAAAATATTATAAAGAGATATGAAATAATATGAATAAAAAACTATAAGAGCTTCAGAACGAACTCTTAACAATTATTTAATAAAAAAGCCCCTGTTAAGGGGCAAGATTCATTTAGCCAGATATAATGGCCCGTCTGGTCCTAATGGAAAACCTGTTAACATCCAGATGATTAATAAAGCAGTCCAGATAATAGTAAATATTATACTGTACGGAATCATAGTTGAAATGATAGTGCCTATCCCGTACTTTTCATCATACTTTTGAGCGAATGCGACTATTAAAGCAAAATAGCTCATCATTGGAGTAACTAAGTTTGTAACAGAATCGCCTATTCTGAAAGCAGCCTGTGTAAGCGCAGGGTGGTATCCTAACAGCATAAACATCGGAATGAAAACGGGAGCCATTATTGCCCACTTTGCCGATGCACTTCCCATAAACATATTTATAAAAGCAGCAAGAATAACAAATGCGGCAATTAAAGGAATACCGGTTAATCCAATATTCTTAAGGAACTCTGCACCGTTTATAGCGATGATTAGCCCAAGATTACTATATCTGAAAAAGTAAACGAATTGTGCGGCAAAGAAAACCAATACAATATACGTAGCCATTGTACTCATGGATTTTATGATATGCTTCATAAAATCTTTATCATTTCTGATTGTCTTAACGATTATACCGTAAACCAAGCCCGGAACTAAAAAGAAAATAAGAATACCAGTAATAATTCCATCAAAGAAGGGTGAATGAAGAACTTCTCCGCTTTTGGGATTTCTGAAAATGCCATTTTCAGGTAGAACTGTAAGAATCAATAGGATAACCAAAATAATAAGACTTATGCCTGCCCACCTTAATCCCTTTTGTTCAACAGGGGTGATTGTATCAACAGGTATTTTTTCAGCATTACCGTCATAAGTATTTAATCTTGGTTCAACTATTTTCTCAGTAATCCATGTTCCTATAATCACAATCATGAAAGCTGAAACAAACATAAAATAAAAATTAACTGCTGCATTAACTTTCATAGCCGGATCGATAATATGAGCAGCCGATTCAGAGAGTCCTGCAAGTACAGGATCAATGGAACCAATTAAGAAGTTAGCACCGAAACCGCCGCTTACACCGCAGAATGCTGCTGCTAATCCGGCCATAGGGTGTCTGCCAAGTGCGTGAAAAATTGCGGCGCCTAGTGGAATAAGAATAACATAACCTGCTTCTGAGGCAAGATGGGAAAGTACACCGGCAAAAACAATTGCACCTGTAATTAATTTTTGCGGAGCATTAAGAACAAGTGCACGGATCATTGAATTGAATAAGCCCGAACCTTCAGCAACACCTATACCGATCATAACAGCAAGTACATAGCCAAGCGGAGGAAAATTCACGAAGTTGTGAACAACATTTGTGTACATCCATCTTAAACCATCTGCATTCAGTAAATTTTTAACCACAATAATGGATCCGTCTGCAGGATGAATTGCTGTTAATGCCAATAGATCACTGATCCACGATGCCAGTGCAACCATCACCGCAAGCAGTGCAAATAAAGTTGCGGGGTGAGGAAGTTTATTACCAATGATTTCGATGTAGTCTAAAGTTTTATTAAAGACCCTGGATGCTAAAGATGGTTGTATCAATTAATTCTCCAAAAAATATTTCCAAAATTATGTTTTGTATATTCAACAATGAAATGATTCTTTATAATTATTTTGTCACGTAGAAACAAAAACTTTGTGAAAGGAAAAATAATGGCGACATTGATCAAGAATCCATCAATAATTGAAGCGGCTGGTAATAAACCAAAAATAATCAAGGAATTCATTGGTCGAGTTAATTCAGGAACAAAGCAAATCAGTATTGCAAAAATGACCAGTCCACCTGGTTGGATTGAACCAGGTCAGAAACCTGAATTTGATGAATATACGTTTGTACTGAAAGGGTTATTAAGAGTTGAAACCAAAGATACAGTGGTTGATGTTTCAGAAGGTCAGGCAATCATTGTAGAGAAAAATGAATGGATAAGATACAGTACTCCGGAGAAAGAAGGGGCGGAATATATAGCAGTTTGCTTGCCTGCTTTCAGCCCGGAAACTGTTCACAGAGATGAAAAATAAGTTTTTAAAAAAAGGAACCCGGTAACCGAAGCTACCGGGCCTGCCCATACAAAAGGTCTGGGGGTAAACCTTCTGCATGCTGCGTTGTAAAAATATATGATACTTATATCTAATGCAATACTTATATAAATAAAAGTAAAAAAAAATAATTTTTATTGTAGTAATAACACGACTTAAAAATAAAAACTGTAAAAATTTTTTATAGATATATCAAGATATCATATAAGGGGTAAATAATTTGCAAATTTTTTTTACGATGTAAAGTTTGATAAGAAGTATAAAATTCTTGTACAATTTTAAAGTTTGTCAAAGTTTAAATATTGCTAAATGTTAAAAGCATATCTAATAAATGATTTTCTCTCTAATCTATTTTCTGAGTAATCTTATCATTTCCTGAACTGCCTCTTTAATACCTACAATTACAGCACGGGCAATGATTGATTGACCAATACTTACCTCATCAATATCGGTAAGCTCTCGGAATATTTTAATATTTTGATAGTTTAATCCGTGCCCGGCATTTACACCAAGACCAAGTTTTTTAGCATGCTTTGAAGCGATACGGATTCTCTCAAGTTCATCAAACTGCTCTTCCTCAGAAAGAGCATTTGCGAATACACCAGTGTGTAACTCAATAAAATCGGCACCTATTTCTGCTGCTGCATCAATGTGATTAAGATCAGGTTCGACAAACAGAGAGACTTCAATTTCCGATTCGTGAAGATCTTTAATTGTATCCTTTAATAAAAGGATATTATCTATAACATTTATTCCACCCTCTGTTGTCAACTCCTGTCTTTTTTCAGGAACTATCGTAGCCAGTTCCGGACCAACATCACAAGCAATTCTGATAATTTCTTCAACGGCAGCCATTTCAAAATCCAGCTTTGTAGTAATAAGTTCGCGTAATAATCTGACATCTCGCTCATTAATATGTCGTCTATCCTCACGAAGATGAACGACAATACCATCCACACCTGCCTGCTCTGCAATCAGTGCTGCTGTTACTGGATCAGGTTGTTCTTCGCCTCTGGCGTTTCTTAAAGTAGCTATATGATCAACGTTTAATGTTAATCTCATTTTGAATCCTTAAAATATTTCTTTAATAATATTTAAAAATGAATTAAATCCGATTCCATAGTCACCAGCTCTGAATCTCAACGAGGATATGAAATCGATTGAAAACATAATTCCTATATGAACTGCTACACAATAATAAAACGATTTTGTTCTCAGAGCAAGAATACCAAGAGCAATTCCTCCGGCAATTGCTCCAAAAGTTTCAAGCTCCGGTTTTCCGTTATGCAAAATTACAAAGGGTATCATTTGAATTAATACTGCATAGTATCCAAACTTTTCTTTTAAGCCGAATAGCATAAATCCGCGCCATATAAATTCCCAGGCAAACATATAAATAAGCATACCCGACTCATAAATAAAAAATACATTCCAGGAATCCCTTGCACTGTGGAGATGGGGATACTTCTGCACAAAACTTTCCTTTGCTGAAACAAACCATAACACAGGCAGCATAACAACTAAAAAAATTACCGTTAGTTTTATTCCGGTTTTATAATCACCCAGCTGTAAACCATAATCCTTAAGATTTTCTTTTAAAATCATTTTTATAATCAGAGCGGAAAGAATAAACAATGTGAAAAAGTCACTTATAAACCAATATGCATACTCAATAAGGTACACGTCGTAACCGGATGGAATGTATTCAAACAAATTATTCCGGAAAAATTTTCTTGAAGTGTAATACCAGGAAATTGTTTGAAGCACAGCAACTGATAAAAAAATGATTATCACTTTCTTATCAAGTCCGTTTATGATTTCCCGGAGGTTCTTTAGTTCATTTACAAATTTTTCCGGATTATTTGGTTCGTTCATAATTATATTTCATTATTGGCAAAAAAATGAGACAATTTGTCTAAAGCTTTTAGGAAATTAACAAATTTTTACGATTTTTCACTTATTTAGCACTAAAAACCTATTGACAAATTTTTGCACTTACAATATATTAGCACTCGCGTTTTGAGAGTGCTAATAAAATTTTCATTTCAAAAATAATTAAATCAAAGGAGTAAAAATATGAGTAAAATAAACTTAAAGCCATTGGCAGACAGAATAGTTGTTAAGCCTGCCGAAGCTGAGGAAAAAACTGCCGGCGGAATCATTCTTCCTGATACAGTAAAAGAAAAACCGGTTGAAGGAACTATTGTTGCAGCAGGTCCCGGAAAAGTTGCAGACGACGGTAAAGTAGTTAAGATGGAAGTTAAAGTCGGTGATAAAGTTCTTTATGGAAAATACAGTGGGACAGAAGTTACCATAAACGGTGAAGAATACCTTATCATGCGCGAAAGCGACATATTCGGAATTCTTGGTTAATAAAGTTTTAATTGTAAATAAAATAAGAGGAAATAAACTATGTCAAAACTAATTGAATACAGCGTTGAAGCTAGAACCGGACTAAAATCAGGTGTTGATAAACTGGCTAACGCAGTTAAAGTTACACTTGGTCCAAAAGGACGTAACGTAATTATTGATAAAAAATTTGGGGCACCAACTGTTACTAAAGATGGTGTTACCGTAGCAAAAGAAATCGAACTTGATGACCCCGTAGAAAATATGGGCGCTCAGATGGTTCGTGAAGTAGCTTCTAAAACCAGTGATGTTGCCGGTGACGGAACTACAACAGCAACAGTTCTTGCACAAGCTATTTACAGAGAAGGATTAAAGAACGTAACTGCAGGTGCAAATCCAATGGATCTGAAAAGAGGCATTGATCTTGCAGTAACAAAAGTTGTTGAGTACTTAAAGAAAGTAAGCAAAGAAGTTGAAGGAAGAAACGAAATAGCTCAGGTTGGCTCTGTTTCAGCTAATAATGATAAATCAATTGGTGATCTTATAGCTGATGCTATGGATAAAGTGGGTAAAGATGGCGTTATTACCGTTGAAGAAGCAAAGGGTACTGAAACTTCACTGGATGTAGTTGAAGGTATGCAGTTCGACCGCGGCTATATTTCACCTTACTTTGTTACAGACGCAGAAAAGATGGAAGCTGTTCTTGATGATCCTTTCATTCTTATTCACGATAAGAAAATCTCTGCAATGAAAGACCTGCTCCCCGTTCTTGAAAAAGTTGCCCAGCAAGGAAAATCCCTTCTCATAATTTCTGAAGACCTTGAAGGCGAAGCACTTGCTACTTTAGTAGTTAACAAGATTCGCGGAACCTTAAAAGTAGCAGCTGTTAAAGCTCCGGGATTCGGCGACAGAAGAAAGGCAATGCTCGAAGATATAGCAGTCCTGACTAACGGAACTGTTATCTCTGAAGAAAGAGGATTCAAATTAGAGAACGCAACAGTTTCTTATCTTGGTACCGCTAAGAAAGTTGTTATTGATAAAGATAACTCTACTATAGTTGAAGGATCAGGAAAGACTGAAGAAATAAAGAAGAGAATTAATGAAATAAAAGCTCAGATTGATAAAACCACATCTGATTACGACAAAGAAAAACTTCAGGAAAGATTAGCAAAACTTTCCGGTGGTGTTGCAGTTATCAAGATTGGCGCATCAACAGAGATTGAAATGAAAGAAAAGAAAGCAAGAGTTGAAGATGCACTTCACGCAACCCGTGCTGCAGTTGAAGAAGGTATTGTAGCGGGCGGCGGTGTAGCTTTAGTTAGAGCAATCGATGGACTCGATAAACTTGAAGGCGACAATATGGATCAGACAACCGGTGTTAAAATTGTCCAGAAAGCTCTTGAAGAGCCGCTGAGACAAATTGTTAACAATGCCGGTCTTGAAGGATCTGTTGTTCTGCAGAAAGTCCGTGAAGGAAAAGATGATTACGGATTTAATGCTGCTACTGAAAAATATGAAAACCTTGTTAAGTCAGGTGTTATAGATCCGACTAAAGTAACCAGAACTGCTCTTGAAAATGCTGCTTCTGTATCTTCACTTTTAATTACAACCGAAGCCGTTGTATATGAAAAGAAAGAAAAAGAAGCTCCAGCTCCGCCAATGCCTGGTGGAATGGGCGGTATGGACGGAATGTATTAATTAATCATCCGAAATAACCAGCTAATAGGCTATGAAGTAAAAAGGCGAGGAAATTTATCCTCGCCTTTTTTTTATGGAGTCACTTCACCAGAATCATCTTCTTCGTCGAAACAAAATCATTCACTTTTAACCTATACAAATATATTCCGCTGGCAAGAACTCGTGCATTAAATTCAATTTCATAACTGCCTTCCGGTTGTATATCTTTTACAAGTGTCTTTACTCTTTCTCCAAGTATGTTAAGTATTTTAAGCTCTACCAAGCCTGTTTCTTTTACCGAGTATTTTATTACTGTTGACGGATTAAATGGATTTGGGTAGTTCTGCTCAAGTTTATATTCAAGATTCTGAACCATTTCACCTGTGCCCATTTTGTCTAGTCCTGATCCCTGCACTCTTTGATATCTTATAGTGTTTGATGGATTTGTTTCTGCATAACTTTCCTCCTCAAAATATACTGCTGTTATGTAATATTCTGCCGCTGTTTCATTTGAATGCGGATTATCAAGAATTATTACTGTTGTGTCTATAAATTCTTTAGCGAGTGTATCAGATATTGTCTTTATCAGATTAAAGGCGGGTGTCTCTTTCTTACGGTATATTTTATATTGCTCAATAT